>Ga0180007_10001466_pt1 | contig 32153 bp, 26 predicted proteins | sample MM_PC_MetaG_FD_121122 | JGI IMG/M metagenome (GOLD analysis project Ga0180007, IMG submission 121122) | Groundwater microbial communities from the Aspo Hard Rock Laboratory (HRL) deep subsurface site, Sweden - MM_PC_MetaG | ecosystem: Environmental > Aquatic > Deep subsurface > Groundwater... | reverse complement strand
TGAACAATATGTTTCGATATCAGCAGGAAGATCAACACCCCGCTTATGGCAAATCGAATATAATATTTAATCAGGACATTGCCAACAATCGACCGTCCTTTTTCTGATACAATATCAGGATCAAACATTTTTTTTAATGTCCGCTTCAACAGATGAAAATTGGTGGCAACAATCAAACCGCCCAATATGATACCCATAGCGAATTTAACCGGGGTCATCGCAAGACCGATCATGCCTCCTACCAGAAGAATAATCCAGTTGGATGTCGTTATAAAGTCAACTATCTTTTGAAGGTCCTGCATTAATACTTTTTCCCCTTTTGCCCTGCCCTGTAAATGTTGCTGAACCCGGCAGCGATACCGAATCCCAAACCAACAAGCAGTAGAACAGGCGCTGTATCAAATTTTTTATCCAGCCAGAGTCCAATTCCAAGACCGATGAAAATGGCAAGCGCCACTGAAATTCCCAAACTGGCAAAATATCCAAGTTCTCTGATGGTTTTACCAGTTTCTTTTTTCATCTTCTGCCTTTTTCATCCGTTCATATGGCCTCAGATATCCATTTATCTTGGAAGCAAATAACATATGCTGAATTTCAAGTCAATGTGAAAAACATCAAATTACGCTTAAAAATCCCTTATCACTTTCACCGGTAATTTCACCGACGATCGAGGCAGTTATGCCCTTGCGTTTCATTTCTTCCACAAGGGCTGCTGCATCTTTTTTATTCAGACTGATGAGCAATCCACCAGAGGTCTGTGGATCAAAGATCAGATCAACCATTGCCCTGTCAACGGCTTCATCTATATGGGTCCATTCTTTAAAAAAACTGCGGTTTTTATGGGCTCCGGCCGGAACCATTCCCATGCGTGCAAAATCCAGGACATTTGTTAGCAGGGGAACTTTCGAGGTAAACAGAACGACCTCTTTTTTTGACCCTTTTGCCATTTCCAGCAAATGCCCGGCAAGTCCGAAACCGGTCACATCTGTGCAGGCACTGACATTAAATTGGGACATGGCCTGTGCTGCAGTCTTGTTCAACATGGACATGACTGCAACAGACTCTTTTATATCCTGGGGTGTGGCCAATTTTGCCTTTATGGCAGTGGACAGGATCCCGGTTCCCACAGGTTTTGTTAACACAATGGCATCCCCTGTTGCAGCTGAAGCATTGGTCTTAACCTTATCCGGATGCACAATCCCTGTAACGGAAAGCCCGTATTTAAATTCTGAATCATCCACGGAATGACCGCCGACCAGAACAGCACCAGACTCGTTAATTTTATCCAGCCCGCCCCTCAAGGTGTCAGCCAGAATTTCCTCGGGCAGGTCACAGCTAGGGAAACAGACAATATTCATTACCGTGATGGGCTCTCCTCCCATGGCATAGACATCGCTTAAAGAATTTGCAGCTGCAATCTGTCCGAATTCATAGGGTGAATCGGTTATTGGCGTTAAAAAATCAAGGGTCTGGATCAGCGCCATTTCAGAATTCAGCTTATAAACGCCTGCGTCATCAGGCGAATCAAGCCCCACGATCAGGTTGGGATGAGATTTAATCTCAAGCCCCTTTACAATTCGATCCAGCGTCCCTGGATCCAGTTTAGCAGCTCAGCCCGAGGCTTTTACCGTCTGGGTCAGACGAATCGTATCGGCTTTTTCCATCTGTTTCAAACAATTTCCATTGTTTTTTTCCATTTTCAACCATCCTTATTCCTGCATACAAATCACACAGGCAATCCTTTTGAATGTTTTTTCTCCCCGGAAAGAATAAAATGTGTCTGTATTACATTTTGTGCAGATTCCCATATTTTCAATTCGTTCTTTTTTCACACCCTTTTCCATGAGCTGGTCACAACTGATTTCCCAGAAATCAAAATAATCTTTGCCTGTAATTTTGTATTTCCAAAGGTTTTCCGGAATTTCATCCTTATAATTGATAAATTCAGAACAACAGGGTCCAAGGGAGGCAGATATGCCTGCCAGTATATTTTCAGGCTGGCAGCCAAAATTAAGAATCATTTTGTCCACGCATTTTCCGATAATATTTAGCACGCTTCCCTTCCACCCGGAATGAATATTTGCAATGACTTTTTTTTCGGGATCATACAGCATGACAGCCTGACAATCAGCCACCTGGATAACAATAAACACATCTTTCATATCCGTAATAATACCATCAGCCGTATAGGTTTCAATATTGGATTGAAATATTTTTGACAGATCTGTTTCATCCTTTTTCAATACCTTGATCTCACATTTGTGAACCTGGTCCAGGAAAACAAAGGGTTTTGTTCCCAGTTTTTTTTCAATTTTTCTCCGGTTATCTGCAATAACAGACAGTTTATCACTGGAATTCATCTCTGTATTCAAAGAATATGAATTTTCTGGTCGTGTTTTGCCTGCCTTGGCAAATATGCCATGAACAATATGGGGATGACTTTTAAAGTGTTCAAACTCATAGCATTCAATTTCAATGTCCGGCATAATACAGTTCACCGATCCGTTCTATGATTTTTGTTGTGGAGATATCCGGTTCCAGAAAGACCCTTTCGATGCGGCCCCCATTTTTTTTTACAAAATCAGCCCCGATGATCTGATCTTCAAGCCAGTCCGCCCCTTTCACCAGCACATCAGGACAGATGGCCTTAATCAAAAGTTCAGGATCAGGCTCATCAAACACCACCACATGGTCGATACACTCAAAGGCTGACAAAACAATAGACCGGTGGATCTGGCCGATCACGGGCCGTTTTTCTCCTTTGATGCGCTTCACAGAAACATCGGAATTCAAGCCCAGAATAAGGATATCCCCCAGGCTCGCCGCATGGGTCAGGTATTTTACGTGGCCTGCATGAATAATATCAAAACATCCATTGGTAAAGACGATCGATTTTTTAGCATCCTTATACTGCCTGGATAATACTTTAATTTCAGAAAAAGTAACAATTTTATCCATATATATATATCGTGCCTCCGGTATGTACTGCAGGAAATTATTGTAGCACCATTCATCAATTTTTTTTTAAACATATAGTTTCACCCTTTCATCGTCAATCTTTTTATCCAATCCCTCCAACCTGATAAACAGTATAAATAGTTCCATAAAAATATTAAAAGAGGTTGACTTTTATTTTGTACTGCTATCTTATGTGTTTTTAATATTATAATGCGTTATGCTGAGGTATTTTACTGTTGAAACCATTGACCGACTTTTCATTCTGTTCTGAAGAAAAAGTTCAATCTGATAATCTAACTGTTCTGTTTTTTACCAATGAAACAATTTCCAATGGATGATAAACGAAAACATATCAGGGTATCCCATGAAAACAGCGTAACTTTTGAAATTGAGGGACATACATTTACTGGAAAGTGTATTGATATCAGCCGGAACGGTATGCTGGTGATGGTGAATACCCCGCAGTCACATCTTGCTGTAGAGAGTATTTCCTTTAATCTGCCCAACCTGTCAAAGCAACTCCACATAGAATGCAAAACCATTCGGACAAATAAAAACACCGATCATGAGCATGTTTTGGGAATAGAATTTTCCCATAAAACTGAAGCTCCGGTGATGATGATTGATAACTTCATAAGGGATTTGATCCAGACAAAATTAATCACTGACTATGGATCAACTGAGAAACGAAAGATCCCTCGTACCATGTGCCTTCTCACTGATATTTCCAGCAGAAAAAAAAATATCCCGATTGTTTCCATTGAGAATATTTCCCCTGAAGGATGCCTTTTGAGCTTTAAGGGAGAGCTTTGCCCGACAGATAAGATTGATCTTGAATTCTGGCTGCCGGATGACATAAGAAAGATCGAAGCCACAGGTATGATATCATATGTCATCAAAAATTGCTTTAAGGGTATAAACAGCGCAGGAGTCCTGTTTACGGATATTAATGAAATTGACCAGAAAAGAATATATAATTTCATTGTCAGCACGGCTTCAAGTTCTGCATTACAAAACATGCAGGAAACAATTTCAAAAGAAAAAATCACGGATAAATATCAAATTACTGCGCCAGGCAAAATAAATACACTTTTAAACCATGTTATGAAAGAGAAGGTCCTTTTAACCGTTTTATTTGAAAACAATCAGAAAGTATTTGAATTACATATACATAACATCAATATCCAGGCTCAGGTGTTTACAACCGCAAATCAGACGGAAATATTGAATCTGGTACTGAATAAAAAACATCCCGCCTATTTCTCCTTTTATTACAAGAGTGGCAGTTATTATTTTAAAACAAACCGTATCCGGTATGATAATGACAGCCTGACGTTTGCATTTCCACCTATCTTGTATCAGTCAGAAAAAAGAGCCTATAACAGGGAACTGTCCATCGATAATATTGATATTTCCATTAATTTAGACGAGATATCAGGCAGACAATTTCAAGGCAGACTGGTTGACATCAGCAGGCGTGGTTTCCTGTGCGAATTTTCACTTGATAAACTGGTTGAAAGATCGATCAGGTCAGGACAGCCGCTGAACTATACGTTAAACAAAAATCATGGTCTGGCTTCCTTTGGAGAGATTCGCCATATAACAAAAAGAAAAATATCCAATGGCGGCAGGGTACTTCAAATCGGTGTTGAAGCCGGGATCAAGCGTTCTGAGTTTACGTTTAAAAAATTCCATGATTCCCTATGGAAGAAAAAAAATATATATCAGAAAAATCTTCCATCAGTTATAAAGGAAATGCCGACCTCCAGGGTTGTCACGTATAACAACAGCCAAGGCAGAAAAATTGCAGCACTCCTTAATCATACCCGTGAAAATACCATGGCACCTGTTGTTATTCTTCCACCTGCCTTTGGTAAGAAAAAGGAAACATTATCTCCCCTTGTATCAACCTTGATTACAAATTATCGCAATTTAAATAAAGATATCATAACAATCAGATATGATGGCATTAACAGGCCGGGTGAAAGTTATAATAAGGAAATGTTTCCAAAACGCGGATATGAAATGCTTCACTACAAAATCACTCAAGGCCTGGATGATTTAAAATCAACACTGCAGTACGTGTATAACAATCCTTTATTTAAGCCGAGTATGGTGATCCTGGTTGCATTCAGCATGTCAGCACTGGATGCTCGTAAAATTATGATCAATCAGAATACTGAAAAAATTGATTATCTGATCAATGTTATGGGCGCCACATGCGGGCAGAGCTCATTTGGTAATGTAATGGGCGGGATGGATATCATTGGAAATGCAAGAATCGGAATTCGAAACGGATTATCCGGGGTGTTAGGCCACCTTCTGGATGTGGATATTATTGCACAGGACCTTATCGATAATAAATATGCATACATCACAGATGCCAGGCTGGATATGTCAAAGATTTCAACCCCTGTGACATGGATATATGGAAAGTATGACAGATGGATCCCGGAAAATGAAATCTTTGATATGATGAGTGTCAAATCCGATGGGTTGCGGGAAGTGATTGAGATACCAACCGGTCACAACCTGCGATCCAGTGATGATGCCATAAAAACATTTAAGCTGATAACAAAATTAATTTACCGGATGCAATATAAGGAAGATATCAAGACCATTGCTCCGGATAGAAAAAATATGGTTAAGCTTATCACCTATGAACGGGAGAGGCTTGAGAATGCCGAAGCGTTTAGACCAGAAGATTACTGGAAAAAATATCTCATTGGTCAAGGCAACAGTGTTGGCTATGATTTTTATAAAAACATTAAGGAATTCAGAGAATTTTTAACCCTTCAAAGTGAGCTTATCGGACTGAAAAATGGAGAGGTGTTTGCTGACATAGGATGTGGAACCGGTATCTTTATTGAAAATATGCTCTTGAATCTTGCAGGCCGTAAGAAAAATATCAATGAGACCCATCTTGTGCTGGTTGACCTTGTTCAGGAAGCGTTGGATAAATCAAAGGCCAAATGCGAGAATGTATTTAATTCACATCAATCCGTTCGCCCTGAAAAAACTCAATTTATCCAGATGGACCTTGATCCGAACAGACTGATTCCCGTTGAAAAATTCATAAAAGATGCCTCCCTTGATTTCAATTTTTTACGAAATCGAATTGATGGGTTGATGAATATTACAATTGATCAATTGCTGCAGAACGATTCAACAAGGCTGTATACCATAATGAAAGGGGCTGATCTTACCAGTGATGACAGCTCTTATCTGAAAGACAATTTCAGTCATGAAGATTATGAAACAATTGTAGAATTTAACCGTGCTGCAAGATTTATCCATAAAAATCTATCTGCTCACGATATGATAGATGGAAAATATGTTCATCAGGGCTCGATTAAAGATGAAGATTACATGAATATACGGACTTCTGATCTGGTTTTTAAGCACCTGGATTTCAGCAATAATGGACTGGAATTGAATTTAAACCTCAGGTCCAATTATTTTCATAAAATTGTCGCAAGCCTTTTCATTTCCTATCTTTATAATCCCGATGATATTATTACTGATTTTTATCGAATGCTGAAACCTGGCGGCCGATTGCTGGTTTCATCCATGAAGCCGGATAGTGACATATCCCTTATTTTCACAGACTATATTAACAAGATCCAGAAATTTGACCTGGCAGATACAGAAATTAAAGACCAGGAGACGAATCTGACAGCAGCCAGAGCGATGTTAAACGAAGCTGCGGGTCTTTTTGAACTGGAAGAGGATGGATACTTTAAATTCTATTCAGACACTGAGCTTGTCTCCATGCTTGAAAATGCCGGTTTTGAAAACATCACGGTCACTTCATCCCTGGGCAAGCCTGAACAGGTTGTGATAATTACCGGAGAAAAACCTTAATCATGAAGATTACAGATAGTGTATTTAAATCTTTGGATACATGGGGAGATCATCCTGCCTATATTGAGTTATTTCCTGATAATTCAACTTCTTATACGTCAGCTGAAAAATTAATGGAACGAATAAATGACACCAGAGAATTTTTAAAAAAATCAGGCATACAGAACAATTATATCGTTGCATTCTTTTTAAGAAATTCTGTTGATTTTGTTTCTATTTTTTTATCATTAATGGATATCGGGGCAAAACCGATCCCTGTCAACCTGGCCTTCAGAAAACTTGAGCTTGATGAAATATTTTCAAATTCTCAACCCCATGCCGTTATCGCTGAACAAGAATTTTTACCGCTTTTAGTGCCCTATCTGAAAAATAAAATCGTTATTGTAAGAGAAAATGGAAAATTCAAGATACACCAGTCAGTAAAAAAAAAGGGAGCGCCTGCAAATATAGATGAGCATATTGCCTCTATCAATTATACATACAGAGGATATGGATATCCCCTTGGCGCAATGGTACCCCATGCGCAATATATTATGGGAGTAAAAGCTTTTGAAAATTATGTACAACTTAATATGACAGAAAGATTGCTGGTAATACTGCCAATGCAACACATTTTTACTTTAATCGGGTGTGTATTTTTACCGTTACTATATCAAATCACACCAGTCATTTCTTATCAAAGGAATCCATTACGCCTTTTTGAACATATTCAAAAATATAAAATTGATAATATATTGGCAGTGCCTGAGCTGTATGATTTGTTTCTAAAATTACATGATAAAACGAATGATTTGACATGTATAAAGGCTTTTCTTTCTGGAGGAAGCGTTCTGCCAAAAAAAAATTATGCTAAACTCATGGACACTTTCGATGTGGATTTGATTCATGGTTATGGTTTAACTGAATTTACACCAGTAAGTTCGAACATCAGGGGGCAGGTAAGACCTGGAACAATTGGTCTGGTATGCGATGGATTAGAGCATAAAATATCTTCACCCAATAAAAATGGCGAGGGAGAAATATTGATTAAAACGCCTAATATGACAAAATCATATTACAAAAAAAGAGTTGAAACAGAAGCAGCATTTGATGGTGATTGGTTTAAAACAGGTGATATAGGCAAGATTGAAGATAATCTTCTTATTTTTATAAAAGAGAAAAAAAATACTGGAAAGCTTAAAGGGAATATGGTTGATATAGAGGAAGTAAAAAAGGCGATTCTTTCTTATCCAAATATAAAAGATGTCACTGTCAGCCTTAAGGACAACATATTGTCAGCTGGGATTAAGATTGAAACAGATAGAAATATAGAGAATGAATATATAAAAATCAAAAAATATTTAGAGGGACTTTTGGCAGTATATAAAATCCCTAAATCAATGAGCCAATTGTAGAAAAAATCTCGCATTCTAACCGCTTATAATTTAGAGGAGAAATTATCCCATGCTACAAAATAGAACAACCGATTTGAATGAAGAAATAGTTGAAATTTTATCAAGGATCACACGGATAGACTTAAAAGGAATCACATATGCCACACTGATCCTTGAAGAGTTGGGTATTGATTCGCTAATGGCAATTGAAATATTAGCAAGGGTTGAAAAACAATTTGATATTATCATTGAAGAATCTATCCTGGCTGAAGTTAATACTGTGGGTGATTTTGTGCAAACGATTGAAAAAAAAATAAATATGGAAAACTAATATATGTCAAAAAAAAAACATATTTGCTTGATTAGTCCTAAAAGAACTATATGGGCAAAAACAGATCAAATTAGAAAAGTACTTGAAGAAAGAACTAAATTGTTAAAACCGTGGTACTCTCCAAGTTTAAGTATATTGACTATAATTGGATTAACACCCTCAGATATTGAAATCACATATATTGATGAAGATTTTGAGGAAATAGATTTTAATATTCAATATGATATAGTTGGCATATCTGCGATGACTCAGCAGGTTACACGCGGTTATGAAATTGCAAAAGAATTTAGGAAAAGAGGGTCTTATGTTGTAATAGGCGGTATACATGCCTCAGTTTTGCCAGATGAGGCATTAGAATGGGTGGACACTGTTATTATTGGCGAAGCTGAAAATCTCTGGCCTAAATTTTTAGCAGACTTTAGAAATAACAGAGAAAGAAAAATATACCAACAGCCACAAGGCACCTTTGTTGATTTAAGCAAATCGCCGATTCCTGGATATGATTTGTTAAAAAATAAAAATTACTTTAAAGATCCAAAATATTTTTATAACCTAATACCAATACAGGTAAGCCGGGGGTGTCCACACAATTGCGAGTTTTGTTTAGTTACAAAATGTTATGGGAGTAAATTTAGAAAAAAAACAATAGAACAAGTAACGCTTGAGATAAAAAAAATAAAAGAGTGTTTCCCTGGAAAAACGATTATGTTTGCTGATGACAATCTACTTATTGACAGGAAATATGCAAAAGAATTATTGACTGCACTAAAGGAACTTCAGATTAGATGGGTTGCACAATCAGATATAAGTATTGGTGAACATGAAGATTTATTAAAATTAGCCTATGAAAGCGGGGGTTTATTCTTATTGATTGGATTTGAAAGTATCAATCCTGAAAATCTGAAGATGATAAATAAAAACTCATGGAAATACAGACAATTAGCTAATTACAGTAGCAATATTGAAAAAATTCAAAAAAATGGGATTATTGTTTTTGGATCATTTATATTTGGTCTTGATAATGATGACAATAATGTGTTTAATGATGTCGTTGAATTTATGAACAAGAATAATATAACTGGTCAACTAACAATATCAACACCATTACCCGGCTCAAAATTGTTAGAGCGTTTAAAAAAAGAAGAACGTTTAATTGAACAAGAACCTTTTTGGGATAAATGTACCTTTTTTGATGTTTTATACAAACCCCAAAAAATGACAGTAGATGAATTAGAAAAAGGGTTTATTTGGGCATATAAACAACTCTTCAATGAAAATTCTTTTTCTGAAAGAGCAAAGTATTTAAAGGCGATGTATAAAAATATACAATAGCAAAGCCAATGATGAAAAAAAAAATAGAGAAAATATTTGAAAAAGAAATATTACAGAAGAATATACAAAATTTAATTATAACTTCTCTAATTACAATATTTGCTATTCCTTTCTTCACTATTTTAGACTATTTCATGTATCCAAGATATTTATCAATTCTTTTTTCCTTAAGAATAGTTATGACAATACCTTTTGTTATAATTTTTTTCACAATACGCAAATCAATTTTTTTACAGAAACATATAATTAAAATTAGCACTTTATTGGTATTAGAAGCTGGATTTGGTATTGCTGGCATGATTCATTTAACCGAAGGGTATCTTTCTCCATACTATGCTGGCTTGGTTGTCTCAATTTTGGTATTGTGTGTAACCATAACGTTACCATTAAAAAAGACTCTTCTGATAAGCTCATTAATTTATGGATCATATATTATTCCAATCTTAATTAAAGGTGATATCAATAATATCCCAATTTTTCTAAATAATAATTTCTTCATTGTGGCAATGGTCGTATTTGCGATTTTTGGAGCAAGCTTAAAAGAGATTACCCAATATAATGAATTCAAATCCCGTTATGAAATCCAGAAATCCAACGAAGAGCTCAGCAAAGTCACAAAGGAACTTGAAGGGAGTAACAAGAAATTACGCGAGCTTGATCAGATAAAGATGCGATTTTTTTCCAATGTGAGCCATGAGCTTCGAACGCCATTAACCATGATCATAGGCCCGCTTGAGCAGCTTTTGCAAAACTGGAATAACATGGATCCTGTTCCCATGCTCAGGGCGATGGAAGCAAATGCCCACAGACTTCTGCGCCAGGTCAATACCATTCTGGATTTTGCCAAGGCAGATGCGGGAAAACTGGTCTGCCACTATAAAAACGGCAATCTGGGCAATATTCTTTCAGAACTTGTCCAGGCAAGCATTCCCTATTCAAAACAGAAAAATATTCAGATAAGCATTTCCGGAACTGATAAGATTCCTGATACTGCCATGGATATTGAAAAGGTGGAAACCATTGCCGCCAACCTGATTTCAAATGCACTGAAATTCACATCTGCCAAAGGCAAAATAAATATTCGGACTGGAAAAGATCAGAACGGAATCTGGTTTGAAGTTCAGGATACGGGCATGGGGATTCCTGAAAATAAAATAGACCATATTTTTGAACGATTCCTCCAGGTGGAAGATCAGCATTCTCGAAACAATGAGGGTACGGGCCTTGGCCTGGCCATGGTTCAGGAGTTAACCCTGCTCCATGGCGGCAAAATCAATGTACGTTCCAAAATCGGCAAAGGATCGACTTTCCGGGTTGAACTTCCAATGAAACCCATTTCCCCGGAAAGTGACCGCAGAAAGCAAATAGGACGAAGAAAATTCGACAAAATTGTGGTGGAAAGACTGGATGCGCTGATTGACAAGGAATTCCAGGAAAGGGGCAAAATCAATAAAAAAACCTTGTTTGCCGATGTGGCCCGGGGGAGCGGTCTGGGTGACAGCGTTGCTGAAAAACAAACCGACCCCAAAAAATCAGCTCCGACAGATGCCCAGAAGATTTTAGTGGTGGAGGACAACCCGGATTTAAGGGCATTTATTGTCAGCAATCTGTTTGATACCTACCATGTAGAACAGGCAGAAAACGGTCGTATCGGCCTGGATCTGGCCAGACGAATGAATCCGGATTTGATCATATCTGACGTGATGATGCCGGAGATGGATGGATATGAACTGTGCCGGCAGATCCGGAAAGATCCTTTCCTGTCCAAGGTTCCGATTATCCTGGTCACTGCAAAATCAGGGGGAGAGGCGGTTGAAGCAGGGCTTGAAATCGGTGCCACAGACTATGTTCCCAAACCCTTTGAAATGAGGGAGTTAAAGGCGCGTATTGCCACCCATTTAAAAAATCGGTTTCTGGAAAAAAATATCAATGAACGGGAAACCCGCCTGACCGCCATTGGACAGATGACAAGTTCCGTTGTCCATGATCTTAAAAATCCGTTGAATACCATCATCGGGTTTACCCAGATCGCTAAGCAGGATTCAGATGCCCTGGAAGAGAAAGGAATTTCCAAAAATTTGTCCTATGTCATGGAATCAAGTGTTCGACTCACCCGGATGATTGCAGAAATATTGGATTTTGCAAGGGGGTATGCGCCCCGGTTGAACACTGAACCAACTGTATTGATTCCCTTTCTGGAGACAACCCTGGGCAATCACCGGCTCAAGCTTGAGACCATGGGGATATCCCTTATCTCCGGGTATGAAGCGTGTGATGATGTTCAGGTGGAATTTGATTGTGACCAGATACACAGGGTAATTGATAACCTGATCATGAATGCCAAAGAAGGCTTTTTCACCGGAAACCATGATGTCAAAGAAAAAATCATCTGGGTTACAACCCGGTATGAAGAAAACCATGCCGTGATCCGGTTTTCAGACAATGGGCCGGGAATCCCGGATGAGATAAAAAATTCATTGTTTGACCCGTTTACAACGGCTGGGAAAAAATCCGGAACCGGGCTGGGGCTTGCCACGGTTCGTAATATTGTTACAGCCCATTCCGGAAAAATAGCCGTGGAATCAAAGGGCAAAGAAGGCGGTGCCGTGTTTGAACTCAAATTTCCTGCAAGCAACGCGTAAGGACAATAAATGGAACAACCCAGTCATATTCTCGTGGTTGATGACGATTCAATGACCCGCCTTTTGATGAATACCATTCTATCCCGGATGTCCTATAAGGTAAGTGAAGCCTTTGATGGGTTGGATGCCTGGGAAAAGGTGATTGCCCTTTCACCCGATCTCATCATTCTGGATGTGAGCATGCCGAGGATGGATGGGCTTGAACTGACCCATAAGCTTAAAAACGATTCACAGACAAAAAATATTCCCATAATGATCCTGTCAAACCTTGATGAGGTGACCGATCGGGTAAAAGCGGTTGAAGCAGGAGCAGATGACTTTTTGCCCAAGCCTGTGGAACAGATCATACTGAAAGCCAAGGTTAACTCCCTGCTCAAGATCAAGGCCTATAATGATCATATGCAAAGTTACCAGATCAAACTGGAGGAAGAAGTTGCAAAAAAAACAGCCAAGCTCAAGCATGCCTTTGATGAACTTGATGCTGCTTCCAAAAAACTGAGGCTCTATTCTCTTGATACCATATTACGGCTCTCCCAGGCAGCAGAATACAAGGATCAGGAAACAGGTCAGCATATCCAGCGTATTGGATATTATATTCAGAGAATCGCCCAGGCAACCTCGTTGAGCAACCAGGAGATAGAGGAGTTCCTTTATGCTGCGCCCATGCATGATGTGGGTAAAATCGGTATTCCCGACAGCATCCTTATGAAACCGGGAAAACTGAATGACGAGGAGTGGACCATCATGAAACAGCATACCACAATCGGTGGCAAAATTTTAAGCGGTTCTGACTCAAGCACACTGAAAACAGCTGAAATAATCGCTTTAACCCATCATGAAAAATGGGATGGCTCAGGCTATCCCAATAACCTCAAAGGCTTGGAAATACCCCTGTCCGGCCGTATTACCGCCATTGCCGATGTGTTTGATGCCCTGACATCAAAACGACCTTACAAAGAGGCATTTTCAATGGAAAAAGCATTTGCCATCATGAGAGACGGAAAGGCAAACCACTTTGATCCAGATCTGATTGATGCTTTTTTTGCAGTCAAAGATGATATTGTTGCCATCCGCCATAAATATTCAAACTGATCAACGATATGAAAACAAATCACAGGCTTTGTTTTGGAGACTCAACCACCCTTGGTACAATCCCTTCCAATAGTGTTGACCTGATTGTAACATCCCCGCCCTATCCCATGATTGAAATGTGGGATGATATCTTTTTAAAACAGAATGGATCCATTGGAAAGGCAATTAAAAAACAGGACGGCAACACAGCATTTGAACTCATGCACGAAATTCTGGATCGTGTATGGAATGAAATGTTCAGGATTTTAAAGATGGGTGGGTTTGCCTGCATCAACATCGGAGATGCCACAAGAAGTCTCAAGTCAAATTTTGCGATTTATCCAAACCATTCAAGGATTCTTCAGCATCTTGTCCAGAGTGGATTTACAATCCTGCCTGAAATCATCTGGAGAAAACAGACCAATGCCCCCAATAAGTTCATGGGATCTGGAATGTTACCGGCAGGCGCATATGTCACCCTGGAACACGAATATATTCTGATTGCGCGAAAAGGTGGCAAACGTGAATTTCTGACCCATACTGAAAAAGAAAACAGAAGAAAAAGCGCCATATTCTGGGAAGAGCGAAATATATTTTTCTCAGACATCTGGTTTGATATTAAAGGAAGCCGCCAGGACCTGTCGGATAAAGCTTCCAGAAGCAGAAGCGGAGCATTCCCCTTTGAACTGGCCCATCGTTTGATCAATATGTACTCGGTTAAGGAAGACATTGTTCTTGACCCGTTTCTGGGTACCGGAACCACCATGGCCGCGGCCATGTCTTCGGCCCGAAACAGCATTGGCTGTGAAATTGATAAAAATTTTTATGACCCCATCATCAAAATAAAAGATAATATTATTGATTTATCCAACCCGTATATGGAAAGCCGTTTAAAAAAGCATATTCAGTTTATCAATGAAAGAACGGCATCTGGCAAACCCATAAAGCATAAAAACACCCCCTATGGTTTTCCTGTCATCACCAACCAGGAAAAAGAATTGATATTCAATGAATTGCAAACCATTGAAATGATGCCAGACCTGTCAATGCAGGTTAGCTATTCTGATAGTCCCCAGGCTTTATCCTGCCTGGAATGGAATAATACAGGATCAGAAGAAAAATGCTCAACCCTTCAAACGAACAAACCCCCTCAATCAAAGAGCAAGATTAAAGACAAACAATGGGAACTATTTTGAATATTTTATTTTTCACCTCTAAAGGCTTTGGCAACCTCTATCGCCCTTTTAACCAGCATTTCACCTGATTCTAATCCAGCCTTGTCCTCCATTACACCGCATCTGACTTCCCGTTCAAACAACCCTTCGCCATTTCTGCTGGATACGGCTGAAGCGCCCAGAGGGCTGATAGAATGATGGCAGCCCACGGGCAGCATATCAAGATTATAAAACACAAACATATGGGACAGGTGGGTGGTTTCAAATCCGCCATGGCGCTTCCATGCAGCGGCAGCACTGATACCGATTTTATTTTTCATTTTCCCGCCGGAAAGGTTTCCAAAAATAAAAATCCGCATTCTGTCGGTCAGGGCAGCCATTCGTGCATTCATCCGCATATGATATACCGGGCTTGATAAGAGTATGATATCTGATTTTTCTGCCGCCTCAAAAATCTCTTGCGCATCATCGTCAATCACACAGTATTTACCTGGTTTCTGTTTACCGATACAGGCATTGCAATGAAGGCATTCTTCTATCTTTATTTCTGACAGATTAAACGCTTGTATATCGCACCCGAGCTGTTCTGCCGTTTCCAGCATGTGTGATGTCAAGTACGCATTGTTCCCATTTTTTACAGGGCTTGAACATATGGCAAGAAATTTGACCATCTACTCCTCCTTGCGGAATTTTAACAAAAATAATTTAAAGTTTGTCTTTTTGCTCACCCAATTTGTTCACCAAAAGACATTTTTCTCCTTAATACCTGTAATGGCTTGACTTTTCAAGATATTTTGACTATTTAATAAAATTAGGAAGAACACCTTTAAAACCAATATTTATAATTCAATTAAAGATGTTCACAGAATTATTTTAGTGTACATATAATGATATCTTTATATATTTTCTGATAAGGAGAAAAAAATGAAACAAACCGATTCTTTTCTCAAAGGCAAACATATACTGGCTGTTGACGATGAATGGGATGTCATTGAAACCATACAGGAAATCCTGGACGAAGCAAAAGTAGACGTTGCCCAGGACTATGAGACTGCTTCTGAAAAAATTCTCCAGACCCAATATGACCTTGCGATTCTTGATATTATGGGAGTCAACGGGATTAAGCTTTTAGAAGAATGCGTAAAAAGGGACATCCCTGCCGTCATGTTGACGGCAAATTCCCTGAATCCGGACTCCCTGATGCAGTCCATTAAAAAAGGGGCTATTTCCTATCTCTCCAAAGAACATTTAAGTGAGCTTGACTCATTAATCAATGAACTTTTGGGAGCACAAAACCAGGGGAAACCGACCTGGAAGCTTCTTTTTGAAAAACTGGGGCATGTATTCAACCAGCGTTTTGGGAAAGACTGGAAAAATGAAAACAAGGATTTCTGGAATGATTTTGAAAAAAACTGGGAGGTCTCCAGAGGTATCCAGGAAAGATTGTTGCACGATAAAAACATCAAAAACAAAGGTATATAAATTCAGTAAGGACTCAGAAAAATATAAATCTCCAAATAGGACGCAGATTAACACAGATCTTCTAATCTGAGACTATCTGCGTCCATAAAACATTGGCGAACGTTAACGCCTTCCGAAATTGTAGATATGTTTATTTCCAGGTTCCTAACTTTGTCATGTTAATAATTAAAACTGGGATTCAAAGAGGTCAATCTCTCTTGAATCCCGGTTTTTTTGTTTGTCAGGCTGAGCGTGTAAGCGTGAACTCTAATATTTTTATAAATATCCAAAAAGTCTTGGCAGGAAAAGCACAACCTCAGGGGCGTAGGTCAAAAAGAAAAGCACCCCGATCTGAATCGCGATAAACGGCAATACTGCCCGTGAGACATAGATAATATCCCTCTGGGCCAGCGCTCCGGTAATAAACAGGCTCACTCCCATGGGTGGCGTACAATATCCAATAGCCAGGTTTACTGTCATGATGAGCCCGAAATGCATGGGATCAACATTAAATGGGCCGAGCAATGGCAGAAATACCGGGCCCAATATCAATGTTGCTGAAATGATATCCATGAACATACCGATAATGAGCAGTAAAATGTTCATGACCAGTAAAAAAACAATGGGGGATTGAATGCTGGCCACAACAATTTCTGCCACCCTGTTGGGAATATTCTCAAAAGTCAGGTACCGACCGAAACAGGTGGCTGATGCAACAATCAAAAGCAAAGTGGCGCTGGTTACAGCAGAACTCACCGTGATTTCTTTTACGATTTTGAAATCCATGGACTTATAAATACACAGTTCAACAAAAAATGCATATACACACGCAACAACCGCTGCTTCATTGGCCGTAAACATGCCGGAAAAAATACCGCCAAAAATGATAGCAATGAGCATGATTGCCCAGAACCCTTCCTTTAAAATCCCATACAACTGGTTAAAATTCGGGGCCGGCAATCGGTTGATATCGGTTCTTTTTCTGTAGAGCACCCAGGTATAAAGACAGACACAGGCAATAATAATGATACCCGGGATAAGCCCTGTCATAAAAAGTCCTTCCAAAGATACATTGCTGATCATGGAATAAAATATCATGCTGATACTGGGTGGAATGATCACGCCAAGGTTGGGCGAGGTGGTCATCAGACCCAATGTGTAGTCCTCATCATATCCATTCTTGATAAGGGCTGGAATCATGAACCCGCCAAGGGCAACTACCGTGGCAACGGTTGACCCTGAAATGGCACCAAACAGACCGCAGCCAATCACTCCGGCCATACCAAGACCACCGGGCAGCCAGCTGACCAGGGCATTGGCAAGGCTCATCAATTTTTCAATCATTTTCCCTTTGCTCATGATATTGCCGCAAAGAATAAAAAAAAGAACGACCACAAGTGAAAAATTATCCAGGCTCCTGAAAAGCGTCTGAGCCAGAAGGTCAGGAGGAATATTCAAAAATACGACAAAACCAATGGCTGATGTAAAAAACAAACATAAAAAAACCGGAATATACGTTGACATGAAACCCAGAAGAACACATAGAATAATCAAATCGCTGATCTGCATGAAAATAAACCTTTTATCTATTTTGAATATCTTGTCCGAATATCTTTAATCATTCCCTGAATCGTTCTGAGAAATACCATCACGCCCATTACAGGCATGATGGTATATATCGCAACAAGGGGAATCTGCATGATGATGGTTTTCTGGTGGGTCTCAAACTGCAGATGGGTCATTTTGTACCCATAGTAAACCATCATACCGGCAAAGATAAGCATCAGAATGTTTGAATAAAATGTCAATCCTGATTTAAGCCTGGGAAAAATTTGGACAATAGCATCTATCCTTATCATTGCCCCTTGATTGACTGCCACACTGGCACCCACAAATGTTGAATAAATAATGACGATACGCACCAGCTCTTCACTCCAGGCAAGGGTATAGTTAAACCCATACCTTAAAACAACGTTGGCAAAAAGAGATAAAAGCGCTGACATTACAATAATAAAAAGTGTCCACTCTTCAATATGGGTGACAATGGTGTCCAATTTTTTTAACGTTTTCCCAAGCATAAACCAAGTCCTAAGTTAGGCGTTTGTTATCAAATAATAATTACCTTATTTCAGCAATCCCTGAACTTCTTTTAAGAAATTATCCGGTTTGTAGGTATCGCCAGGATAAAGCTTATTGATTTCAGGGGCATATTTATCATATGTTTCCTTGCTTTGTTCCAGCAAGGTTGCCATGTCTGCATCAGAAAGCTTAAAAAATTCAACTCCGGCTTCTTTTGCTTTTGCAATATTAGAGGTCTCTTCAACTTGGGTTTTTTGCCTGCTCTTTGCACTTACATCGTGGACACTTGCGATAAAAGCGGCTCTTATGTCATCGGGAAGTGTTGCAAGCCATGCTTTATTAAAAATCCAGATAAAAAGCCCCTGGGCATAGTTAATCTGTGTAAAATATTTGGCCACTTCAAATTTTTTAGTTACATTACAGACAGTAAGGGTATGGTCCAGACCAGTGATGACACCTTGCTTCAAAGCAACGGGAACATCCGGCCAGGGCATGGAAACAGGATTAAATCCCCAGTTTCTGTAGCTCAATTGATTAACTGCTGCTTCAGCAATCCTGAACTTTACTTTTTTGGCATCTTCGATATTTCTAACAGGTATGGTTGTTGCCCATCCATAGTTTCCATATCCGGTAATATCAAGACCGGTAATCCCCTGATGATCCATGGCCATGAGGAAATGATCAAAAAGCTTTTTATCAGAGATGAATTTATCAAGACGTTCAAAAGAATTCACAAGGAAAGGCAGGTTCACAACTCCAAATCTGGGCCCGAGATTGGTTGCAGCCACAGAGCTGACTCCCATCCCCTGTACAGCACCCATTTGAAGCATGTTAAGGACTTCTACCTCACCGCCCAGCATGGAATAGGGTTTAAAATCTATATAGACCTGACCGTTTGTCCGTTTCCATACTTCATCGCGCATTTCAAAGCCAGCAAGGACCCCGACCAAACCTGGGGTTGACACATTAGAAACCATGCATTTATATTTTGCACCACTAGGATCAAAATCCGGTTTCCATTTGTCCAGCGAAGGGGCTGCTGCAAATACTGGAGCTGTGAACATGAATGAACCCACCAATAAAACAAGCAATACACTTAAAAATGTTCGAAGTTTCATACTTAGTTCCTTTCCTTTTAATTTAAGTTTATAAAATTTGTGGTGCAAGGTTTATAACAACAATACACCTGTTTCAACTTTTGGAATTCAACTAATCGTAATTCTGATAACCGCACTTAACTCTTGTGTAAGCTAAGTTATAGCTCAAAGATAAGTCAAGCTCAATGGGAATTTTATTTAATCCAGTTTTTTAAAGGCCTCCTTTCTGCCGGTAAATTTTTCCCGAAGTTGAGGTTTCATCAGTTTTCCTGTTGGATTTCTGGGAACCTGATCAAAAATAACCTTACGCGGCACCTTATAAAGAGAGAGTTTTGATTTTGCAAAGTTGATCACATCCTCTTCAGTTAATCGTCTGCCTTCTTTGACTTGTACCACTGCAAGGACAATCTCTACAAGTCTGTCATCAGGATATCCGATACATGCGATATCATCAATATCAGGATGATCCATCAATGCATCTTCAATTTCAACGGGAAAGATATTTTCACCACCACTGGTGACCATATCTTTCATTCGATCAACAATGTAGAAATACCCGTCCTTGTCTCTCTTTAGTAAATCTCCAGTATAAAGCCAACCATTTTTTAAGGCTTCCTGCGTTTTTTCAGGATTTGAATAGTATTCCCGCATCATTCTCGGTGTCCTGAATATCAGCTCGCCAACTTCACCATCACAAAGTTCATCTCCGGTCGCACCAATAATCTTAGCTTCAACCCCAAAAGTCGGTTTGCCAATTGAACCGGGTCGTGAAAGGACATCTTCCGGATACAGGTTGAATAATCCGCCGCCCCCGCCCTCTGTGATGCCATAAATATTTGATACGGCACAGGGCAGCTTTTCCACAAGAAGCTTCATAATGTCAAATGGTACGGGCTGGGCACCGATTTCCATATATTTCCATGAAGAAAGGTCATAATCAGAAAGATTAATACTCCCTTTTTCAATAGCATTGAGTACAGCAATTCCAATGGGTACCACAAACAGCACATCCGTGCATTTTTCCTCAGCAATGGCTTCAATTATCCATTTGGGGTCCCGAAAATCCCTGATGATGGTCCCTTGCGCTCCCGTGGCATAAAAAGGGGCCCATAAAAACATGGTGCCACTGTGATATAACGGCAGGAAAAATAGATAATTGTCATTGCGTTGAACAAAATAGGCCATTCCGTTACCAATCGCCGTATTGTTTATTGAAAAATGGGTATGAAGCACAGGCTTGGGTTTGCCTGTTGTTCCTGAAGTGAACATCATGGCAAGGTCATGATCCCTGTCAACTTCCACAAGCGCATTTGAAGTGTCCGGGTATTCCTGGATAAGTTTAAAATCGATCATATCATCCGGAACATCTTTGCCGATACAGATATAATTTTTAATGGTGGTAAGATCTTTTTGAGCAGGCTGGACAACCCCTAAAAATTCTGAGCCGATAATAAACACATCGGGATTACACACTTCGGCTGCATAGAGGATATCAGAACTTTCGAAACGGAAATTTAAAGGTACAACCACAGCCCCCAGGCGGATGATGGCAAAATAGGTGACAAGCCATTCCAATGAATCTTTCTGAAGGTGCATGACAAAATCGCCATGTTTTACCCCAAGTTCCTTTGCCAAGTAATTTGCTGTTCGATTGATCTCGTCATTAAACTCCTTCCAGGTAAAGGTTCTTCTTTCACCCTTTGCCGGGGTTCGTTCGATGAGGCAAACCTTTTCAGGAATATGCCGAGCATGAATTGAAGCGTAACCTGAATAATTCAACGATGGCCCTCCTTTATTTTTTATAAATGAACCGTTTTAAACCAAAGCCTTCCTTTATTAACATTTTTTAAAAAATAATACGCGGTAAAATTAAAAATTGACTTTATCAAGCCCTTTTAATCCAAGAATCTGCCTTGCCTCATCTGAAGTCGCAGGCACAAGACTCATTTCTTTTGCAATTCGTTTTATCATACCCACCTGATCCGCACTTGCCTTTGCCATTATGCCCTTTCCGGCATAAATTGAATCTTCGAGTCCGATCCTGACATTCTGAGCCCCCATTGCCATGGCCGTGGTGGTAATCGGTATCTGGAATCTTCCACCAGCGGCAACCGACCAGGTAAAATTGTCTTCCCCAAGAACTTCTTTTGCCTCATCATAAATCAGAACCAGGTGTTTGACAGAAGGCGTCATCCATCCCACCATCGGTCCGAATACAAACTGAAGATGTGCGGGTGATTTTAAAAGATTCTCTTCAAACAGCCATTTGACATAGGAGACATGGCCCAGCTCATAGATTTCAAGTTCGGGTTTGGTATCAATTTCAAGAAAGGTCTTTCCATAGATCATATCATCATTAAATGTGGGTCTGAAGGTTACATTTTTACACAGCTCAAGATAATCCTTCTCCCATGCATGCTTGTATTCTTTGAATCGACCGGCAATCTGGAAAATACCAAAATTAAAGGGTGCAGGATCAAAAGAGCACATTTCAGGCCTTAACTGCTTGATAGGAATCAGTTTTTCTTCAGTGGTCTGATTCATGCCGCCACCTGTGGTGGGAAGCAGTATAATATTACATCTGGCTTTGATCTTTGAACATACTTCCATGAACAGCGCCGGATCTGATACGGGCAATCCGTTTTCAGGATTTCTGACATGGATATGGGCAATGGCAGCACCTGCCTCATGTGCTTTTACCGCATCCTCCACTATCTGGTCAGGAGTTATGGGGAGGTAATCACTCATGGTTGGAATATGAACAGACCCGGTAATGGCTGCTGTGATGATTATTTTATTATCCATTTTTTTAATTCTCCTGTTAAAAATTTTTATTATCTCTTACAACCCATATTCCTCGTCAAGGTCAAGAACAAACATTTTCTTATCCTTGACATTATCGATCACAAAAGAGGATTTAATGACCTGAATACCTTCTATCTGGGTCAACTTCATGTTCATAAACTGGCCATAGGATTTAATATCTTTTGCAATCACCTTTAGGATAAAGTCATTTGCACCGGCAATCTGGTAGCATTGAATGACTTCATCCAGCTCAGCAAATTTTTCCTTTATGTCAGCCACAGATGAAAGACTACTCAGACTTAAGCTGATATTGACCATGGCCATAATGGTAAACCCGATTTTTTCAGGATCAATGACCGCTGTAAAATGAGAAATCACCCCTGCAAGCTCCAATCGCTTTACCCTTTCAAGGGTTGCAGGGGCTGATATCCCGACAATCTTAGACAACCTGGAATTGGTTGTTTTTCCATTTTCCTGAAGTGTATTTAAAATCTGCTTGTCAATTTTATCCAGAACCATTTATTTCCTCTTTCCGGTTTTTTTAATTCAACCCATTACAATAATAAATGGTTATATTTTTCTTCAATCAATGGCAACAATTCTTTTAATGTTTCATCTATTTTATTGACCAGATGATCAATTTCATTTTCTGTCATCACCGTGGACAGGATAAACAATCCCCTTGGAATTGTGAAAATCCCTTTGTTCAGCAAGGACAGGTGCATCAGTGTATGAAGCTGCTCTTCTGATTTCAAGACCTGTTCAGCCGTTGTAATTGTCTCATTGACAAAATGCAGATTCAGCAGCGATCCGATCTGGTTGGACTGGATGTTTAATCCATTGGCCTTAAAACTGTCCAAAAGACCCTTTTGGAATCGATCCCCCAATTTATTAATATCGGCGACTGCTTTTTCATCATACTTGGACAGGGCTGCATATCCTGCCTGCATTACTGTTTCATACCCATTAAATGTCCCGGAGTGATATAAGGGCCTGGCCGTGTTCTCATGGCAGAATATATTCATAATTTCTTTTTTGCCCCCAAACACACCAATGGGAAGCCCGCCGCCCACAACCTTTCCAACCGTTGTCAGATCCGGAATCACACCATAGAGCGCCTGGCACCCGCCCGTATGTACCCTGTAAGAGAAGATCTCATCAAAAATCAGCAGGACTTTATTTTCAGATGTCACTTTGCGTGCATGCTCAAGATACCCGGGCTTTGGCAGGACAACACCACCCGCACCAAGAAAGGGCTCCATGATAACAGCCGCCAGATGGTCAGCATTTTGTTTTACCACCCGTTCAAAGGCATCAAAATCATTAAATGGAACTTCCAGCATATCCTCGGTCATGCCTTTGGGAATCCCTGCAGTGATGACGTTCTTCTTTGTGGATGCTGCCACGCAATCGTGGGTTCCGTGGAACCCGCCCGTCATTTTAAGAATCTTGTCTTTCTTGGTATATGCCCTTGCCGTTCTCAAGGCAAACAAAGTGGCTTCTGTCCCTGAATTTACAAACCTGACCCGGTCAAATCCGGGTATCCTTTCGCATAAGAGCTTGGCCAGTTTATACTGCCCGTCTGTAGGGGTGGAGTACTGGGAACCTCTTGCAATACCTTCTGAAACCGCTTTGACAACATCCGGGTCCCCATGGCCATGGACAATGGCGCCATAGGCATTGGTGACATCAAAAAGTTTATGACCTTCATGGGTATAGACATAAGCACCCTGTCCATAATCAATATGAATGGGATAGGGTTTAAAATAACTCAGGCTCCTGGTTGCACCACCCGGAATATAATTGATCAGTCGCTCATGATGCGCTTTGGAAACAGGGAACTTCTCCTTATAGGCATCTGCAATTCTCTTTTCAATTTGTTCTTCCATACTGATTTTTTCTTCAAGCATGATTTCATCCTTGGTTATTTACTCAACTTTCGGACTTACACCTTCCATCCAGAGGGTCAGGCTTTCCTTTTTGTATTTTTTATCCATAATTTGTTGTCAAACTGTTAAACAGTACAATAAGGAAAGCCTGACCCCACTTAAATTTGCCAACTCCGAAAGTTGAGTTATTTAATTATTCTCTTTCATGAACAATCAGAAGCTCACCAAACTCTTTTTCAATCCTTTCAACAAATTCACCGGATTCAATTCTGGCTTTGAGTGCTTCAAGATCATCAATATATACCTTGTCATAATTCATGTATTCAAGGGTTTCACGAACCGCTTTGTGCATGATTTTACCGGCAGGGCTTAATAATTCGACACCCCTGATATCTGCTGCCTGGGCAGCGCAAAGCAGTTCAAAAGACAGAATATGATTTGTGTTTTCAACAATCTTTCTGGCTTTTCTTCCGGCAATCAGACCAAAACTGACAATATCCTGGAAGTCTGCCGTGGATGTGATGGACTGGATAGAAGCTGGTATGGCAAGGGTTCTGTTCTCTGCCACAAGAGATGTTGTCATGAACTGACCGCCCATAAGCCCCATGCGAACACCTGTGTCTTCTTTGCACAGAAAGGGAGGAAGCCCTGTACTATGAGCTGAATCCATAAACCTGTCAATTCGCCTGTCACTGACAACCCCTAAGTTCACCATGGCGATGCCTAAGCAGTCCATTACAAATGAGATGGGCTGACCATGGAAATGTCCATTATGAATAAATGTGTCCCATTCCGTAAATATCAAAGGATTGTCATTACTGGAATTGAGTTCTCTTAAAAGAACTTCCCGGGCGTGTTGTACAGCCTCTTTTGTGGGGCCGACAAATTGAGGCGTACACCTTATAGAATAGGCATCTTCAACAGGAATATCAGCTATTGACACACCTTTATGTTCTTTCAGTGTTGACTGAAGTTTCAAAGAAAGTTCCTGTTCATCAATGGCCATACCACTGCCGGCCAGAAGTTTAGTCAGATTCATGGCCGTGGCATACTGGCCCGGATGATATTTTTGTTCATGAACTCTTACATCAAAGGGATTGAATCTTCCCATAAGCGTTTCAATGGCAAATGCGGCAATAATATCGGAATTTTTCAATGTATTGGTGGCCTCTGTTATAACGGTACAGGCAAGTCCCACCATTCCGGAAGTTCCATTGATAAGGGACAATCCTTCCTTGGCATTCAAATACATGAGTTCTATACCGGCAGCTTTCATTGCCTCTTTACCCGGCAGAAGTTTGCCCTTATAATTTGCCTTCCACTCACCAAAGGCAACGCTTGCGATACAGCCTAATGGGCCAAGATCGCCACTGGTACCCAGAGAGCCTTTTCTAGGAACAAGGGGAAAAACATTTTTATTGATCATTTCCAGATAAATTTTTAAATTTACTTCTTTAATACCGGAATAACCGCGGCAAAGCGAATTGGCCCTTGCAATCATGAAGATTCTGACGAGTTCATCTTCAAATGGTTTGCCGACCTGGGTGGTGACACTCCTGACAAGATTTTTCTGAAAATCATTATCCCTTTCCTTGGGTAAGAGATAATCAACCAGACCGCCACAGCTTGTATTTACACCATAGATACACCGCTCTTCATTAGCCCATTTATCAACCAGCTTTCTGCAATCACGAATCTTGGGCCAGTTCTTTTCGTCAACTTCAACTTTCATAGACAAATCTTTACCAGCTTTCATCAATTCTTCAATTGTTAATGTATAACCGTCAAGAATAAGCGTATTTCCTTTGATTGGCATGGTTTCCCCCTTAAATATATCGGTTTGTTGATGTATAACCCGTTAAAAAATCAAATACGTTCAACCAAAGACCCAAAAAGAGTCATAAGACAACTATTGCGTATCTTTATGGTAAGGCTAACCAAATCCACAAATGTTTGTCAAGCAGTATTTTTATTTTATAAGGAAATTTAATATTTTTTTATAACTATCGAAACCATATATCTGGATTTCAACTTATTTTCTAAACTTATTATCCATATTTGCCTTATTTTTTAATTTTTAGAACTATCAGGGATTCCCGACATAATATGTTCTGAAAGGGCGGTTATGGTCAGGCTTGGATTTACGCCAAGATTTGCTGAGACAATAGATCCGTCAGCCACATACAGATTGGGATAATTGAACACGGCGCCTTTATTGGAAACAACACCCTGTTCTGGTGACGCGCCCATACAGCACCCGCCCAGGATATGGGCTGTTGTTGATGTGTTTAAAACAACTTCGGGAAACGAGCTCAAGGGTATTCCATCTATTTTTTTGGCCAGTCGTTTAGCCGTCTCGTTGGCAATGGGAATAAAGCTTGGGGATCTTTTAAATCCTTTTGGGACCTCAGAATTAATTGATTTACGGCCAAGCCGCCACCACCTTTTTTTATACGTTAGCTCAAGATGATTTTTATCCGTCTGCATCACCAGCAGAACAGACATGGAGGCAGCCTTGCCCAATGGCCATAACAATCGAATAAATCTGAGCGGATGTCTTACAATATTCCCGAAAAATATTATTGGTCTTGGTACCTTACCGCCGCCACCGGACATGATGGTGAGAAGATTTAAGAGCACATCAGATCCTTTGTTGAATCTCACAATTTCAATATGGGTGTTGGCATCAGGGTAAATCCCTGATGTTATGGCTATCTGATCATTCCAATTGCTTGTTTTATCGTTGGACTTTACACCGATAAGGACCTCGGAATTGGTTCTTACAAAATTTCCCAGCTCATCGGAAATTTCCGGCAGCATTCCCTTGTCTTTGCATTCGCTTAAAAGCCTTACCGTGCCCAGAACACCACCTGAAAAAACAACACCTTTCGCCTTATATATTTTTTCTTTTTTAAAAAACCCGGTGGTGTTCCGGGTTATGACCTCGTAGCCCCAGTGAGCTTTTTTAACCCCTGTAACAAGGGTTTCCGGAATAATCTGTGCACCCAGGTCCTTTGCCAGATAAAGATAATTTTTATCCAGGGTATTTTTTGCCCCCACAGGACACCCGATCATACAGGCGCTGCAAAAGGTGCAGCCGGTCCGGGCAGGTCCCTTGCCATCAAAATAAGGGTCTGGAACCGTCTTATCTGGTTCACCGAAAAATATTCCCACATCATTCTTATGAAACGTGTCTTTCCCGGTCATTTCCATACCCACTTCTTTTAACAGCGTATCGGCTTTTCCCACCTGGGGACTCAAATTGGCCCCCAGCATTTTCCTGGCTGTTGCATAATGGGGCATCAAGGTTTCTTTGGCATTCTCAATACACCAGTCCGGGCTTTCAAACACATCATCAGGCGGAATAAGAAGCTGATTGGCATAGACAAGGCTGCCGCCGCCGACACCGCCGCCATGAAGAATCATGACATGCTTAAACAAGGTGAGCATCTGATATCCATAGCACCCTATGGCAGGCAGCCATAAATATTTTTTAATATTCCAGTTTGTTTTTGGAAAATCTTTGGTCTTCCATTCTTTTCCCTTTTCAAGGACACCCACACGATACCCTTTTTGGGCAAGCCTCAATGCAGATACACTCCCGCCAAAGCCGGAACCGATAACGATATAGTCAAAATCCAGTTGCGTTGATTCCATTGCCCCTCCCAACATACGATTCATATCTGAAACCCTGTTTTTTTATGGCAGATGACCTGAAGGTCACACGTAACCTGAAGGTCACACGTAATCAGTGAGTATGGCCTTCAGGTTTCCAAGACAGCCGGAATAAAAATGGTCACACTTTTGAATAATTTCATATTGCGGATTAATCTGCCATCGTTTGATATGCTTCTGAATAAGATCTTTCGGAGCGATATCATCATCGGAACCGGTAACAATCAGACCTGTGGAAGGCATTTTTTCAATATCATCAAAACTCATAAATCCCATTGGTGGTGAAACCATGACATGATCTTCAATGTCACACCCCATTGACACCACTGACGCATTCATCCTTGCACCAAAAGAATATCCGGCAAGGCTGATCTGTTGATAACCGATTTCCTTTAAACGGGATAGCGCAGCCCTGATATCCTCCTGTTCACCGTTTCCATTGTCAAACATGCCAGTGCTGTTACAGGTTCCCCGAAAATTAAATCTCAGGGTTGTAAATCCGTTTTCAAAAAAAGAATCGGCAATGGTCATGACCACGGGATTGTCCATATTTCCGCCATAAAGCGGATGAGGATGACAGATAACCACTGCCTTTTGGGATGTATTTTCCCTTAACCTGCCCTCAAGTTTTATATTTCCACACTCAATTGTAACTCTCGACTCCATAGTTCTGATCCTGTTTTATAAAAACATGCCTGTTAAATACGATCTATTTTCTTGTCACCAGCACTTATTTTCTGTAGATTCTATTTTGGTTTATACAAATCTTCTTTATTTATAAAGGGTATCATTATGAATATCAATTCAATAAATGCATTTGTGAAAAAAATGAAGTCATCATTTATAACAGGAGGAAATCGTGGGAATGAAGATCTGTCCTAATTGTTCTGAAAAATTGATCAATCTAACGCAAAAATGTCCAAAATGCGGTACCATCCCTGACAAATCAACATCCCCTGTATTGATTGGGATCGCCATTGCCGCTTTTTTGCTGCTGGCTGTGATTGCAGGGTTGGTTTTTCTATAGCTTTTTTCCTGCTGAATGTCCCTTTCCCGGCATCCTGAAATACCTTAACTGAATTTATTAAACGCCCTTGGAATTAAGGGAGCAAATATGTCTTAGCAATAAAAACCTGTGTTAATCCTGAATTATTTTTTAGCATTTTTTAATGACGCCTTAATAAACTCCCTGAACAACGGATGCGGATTCATGGGTTTTGATTTAAATTCAGGGTGGAACTGACACCCAAGATACCATGGATGATCTTTCAGTTCCACGATTTCAACCAGTTCATGGTCTGGAGAAGTACCGCTGATGACAAGCCCGGCTTCCTCGACCAGCCTTTTTTTATATTCATTGTTAAATTCAAACCGGTGTCTGTGACGTTCTGAAATTTCTTCCTGTTTATAGGCTTTCATGGCAAAGGTATCTGGAACAAGCTTACAAGGATATGCCCCAAGACGCATGGTCCCGCCTTTATCAGAATCTTCATCACGTTTTTCAATTTTTTTGGTTTGCTCATCATACCATTCTTTCATCAGATAGATAACCGGATATGGCGTATATGGGTCAAATTCCTGGCCATTGGCCTCTTCAAGATTGAGCAGGTTCCTTGCAATCTCGATCACTGCCATGTGCATGCCCAGACAGATCCCGAAATAAGGCACCTTATGTTCTCTTGCATATTTTGCCGCAATGATCTTTCCTTCAATTCCCCTTGAGCCGAATCCGCCAGGGACAAGAACACCATCGCTTTTTGAAAGAATTTCCACAACATTGTCCTGTGTCAGGGTTGTAGAATCGACATATTGGAGATTAACCCTGGCATCATTGAATACTCCGCCGTGGGCAAGCGCTTCGTTCAGGCTTTTATAGCTTTCCGTCAGATCAACATATTTCCCGACAATAGCGATATTTACTGAAAACCGTGGATTTTTCATCCGCTCAACCACTTCCCGCCATTCATCCAGTTGTGGCGCCCTGGCCCAGATATTCAGCTTTTTTAATATCTTGTCACCAAGCCCTTCTTTATTATAAACAAGGGGAACCTCATAAATACAGTCCACATCCTTTGCCGTAAAGACATCATCCGCACCCACATTACAAAAAAGCGCAATTTTTGCTTTGATCTCCTGGGACAGGTAGCTTTCAGTTCTGCAAAGCAGGATATCAGGCTGGATACCGATGCTCCTGAGTTCTTTAACACTATGCTGTGTGGGTTTTGTTTTAACTTCACCAGCGGTTTTAATATAAGGGACAAGTGTAAGATGGATATAGATAACATTGGATGGGCCTGCATCGGTCTTAAACTGGCGAATGGCTTCCAGAAACGGCAATGATTCAATATCACCAATGGTACCGCCGATCTCAACAATCACAACATCAGCATCATCAGATACCAGGCAGATGCTCTGTTTTATTTCATCCGTAATATGAGGGATAACCTGTACCGTGCCACCCAGGTATTCACCTTTCCGCTCTTTGGTAATCACCTGGTCATAAATCTTGCCCGTGGTAAAATTATTATTTTTACCCAGCTTGGCATGGGTGAATCTTTCATAATGGCCCAAATCAAGATCTGTTTCCGCCCCATCATCCGTTACAAAAACTTCTCCGTGCTGAAACGGATTCATTGTCCCGGGATCGACATTTATGTAGGGATCCAGTTTTTGTATGGTAACCGTCAGGCCTCGACTTTCAAGAAGCATTCCAATGGCAGCAGATGCAAGTCCTTTACCTAGGGATGACAATACACCACCGGTAACAAAAATATATTTGGTATTTTTAGCCATTCTTCCTCTCTTGTTTAAAATTATTCATACAGTTTTTTAAAATCTTCCAGACGTTTGCCAAGTTCATCAACCTGCTTGGAATTCTCATCCAGAGAATCAGCAGGGTCAGGGTTGTTTTTGGGGTATGACTGCTCAATATGGTCGATGGCAAATAAAGAAGGGGAAAGTCCTGATTTTAAATCAAACCGCTGCACATCAACCGTTGCAAACAATTGGTGATCCAGAAAAATACTGACCTGCATCGGATACCAGGTTTTGCTGTACCGTTGCCAGTTAAGATATAAAAACTCAACCTTGAGACCATTTTTTTCAACCACATATTTTACTGGTAAAAATGACTCTTTTTCAATCCAGAGGCTGCTATGGGGTATTGCTTTTTCAAGGGAACCAATCACATAGCAGATGGTATCCTCATATCTTTGAAAGGAGACTTTCTCAGTATCGATCCCTGCCAGGCTGATCTGTTTTAAAAGACTTTCATGATCCCGATAAAAAAGGATATCTGTATAAAGATCGACCAATGGTTTTTCATGGGAAACAATAACCCTGTTCTTCACTTTTATAAACCTGAAATCTGATTCAACACTGAAGCTTGTCAGGGGTTCTGAAATAATTTCAGACCTGAGTTGATTTGGGTATGCATAAATCAGCCGCTCTTCTAGTTCCAGATATCCATTTGGGGTATCTTTAAAATTTAAAATTTTTTTGGTCTGAACAATTTCAATACCAACAGGCTGTTTGATTTTGTCAACCACGAGGTAAATAAGGTGGGGCGCCTGGGGGACAAATGCCTCACCCGATCCTGTCAGCAGGATAAACGACAGCATAAAAAGAGTTGAAAAAAAACGTGTTTTCATACCCTGACGGTCACACAAAAATTTAAACAATTAAACAAAAAGATTCTCCGGAAACGATGCGCTCTCTCCCAGTATTTCTTCAATCCTGATGAGTTGATTATATTTGGCTACTCTGTCACTTCTGGACAAGGACCCTGTTTTGATTTGTCCTGAATTTACCCCCACGGCAAGATCGGCAATAAAAGAGTCTTCGGTTTCTCCGGATCGATGGGAAACAACCGTTGTATAACCGGATTCTTTTGCCATTTGAATGGTATCCAGTGTTTCTGTAACCGTTCCGATCTGGTTTAATTTGATCAGGATTGAATTGGCAATCCCACGTTCAATACCGCGTTTAAAAATATCAGGATTTGTGACAAAAATATCATCTCCAACAATCTGTATGGAATTTCCAAGCCTTTCTGTCATGATTCCCCATGAATCCCAGTCTCCTTCTGCAAGACCGTCTTCAATGGAGTATAAAGGATATTTTTCAATCAGGCGTTCATAATAATCAATCAACTCAACTGCTGAAAGCGATTTTCCTTCTGACTGGAATAGATATTTGCCATCTTTATAAAATTCTGACGCTGCAGCATCAAGGGCGATGCCGATATCTTTACCCGGTCTATACCCGGCAGCTTCAATGGCATTGATGATATATTCCAATGCATCTTCATTGGATTTAAGGTTCGGTGCAAACCCGCCTTCATCCCCGACTGCCGTACTCAATCCTTCACCCTTTAATATTTTTGCAAGATGATGAAAGGTC
>Ga0180007_10001465_pt1 | contig 32157 bp, 37 predicted proteins | sample MM_PC_MetaG_FD_121122 | JGI IMG/M metagenome (GOLD analysis project Ga0180007, IMG submission 121122) | Groundwater microbial communities from the Aspo Hard Rock Laboratory (HRL) deep subsurface site, Sweden - MM_PC_MetaG | ecosystem: Environmental > Aquatic > Deep subsurface > Groundwater... | reverse complement strand
CCCTTGAGCACCTCGGCCAGGTCGCGCGTAAGCGGCGTCATATTTTGCCCCAGCCCCGCCAGGCGCGTGAGGCCCGTTGCCAGGCTGGCAATGTTGACTTCAATTTCAATCATGCGTATTTTCCTCCTAGACCCTGTGGGCGTACCCGAAGCCGGTAAGCGGGCTGGAGGGGGGCAACCCCCTTGCAGGTATGCGGTTCAACTCCGCCCCCACAGGGTTACTCTTTGGCCCACAGCAGCCGGTATTGCGACTGCGCCAGAGGCCGCGCGTCGACCTCCCCTATCTCCAGCACATTCACCACCGCGTCGAAGCGCCCCAGCTTCTTCAATCCGCGTGCGTCCTTTGGTCGCATGGGCACGTCCACCACTATTTTGAGCACGTGGCCCCGCTCCTTGGCCGGGCAAACGTACACCAGGTTGACGTTCTCCGTGTCCCACAGAACGGATGTCGCCTCGTCCATGAGGCCTGGCAGGCGCAGCAAGTCCTCTCGCGCCGGGGCTGTGCCCATGAGGTGGTGCTTTGCGCTGTCCGCGTGCAGGATGCGCCGGGCGCTGGCCGTCACCACCTGCACCGGTTCGCCGCCCAGCTCGCGCACGGCCTGGGCCACCTCGCCGCGCATGAAATGCACCACCTGGGCCTGGGCCGTGCCGCCGTGCCGGGTGTCCAGCACGCCGCGCGCAAAGTTCTCCCATGCCGCTTGCCTGGCCGGGTTGCCGTTCAGCGCCTGCACGGCTTGGGCGCGCAAGGATGTGTCCTGCACAAGCGAGAGCCGCCGGGCGCCCTCCATGTCCAGCCCATAGGCTGCCTGGCCGGGGTTGTAGGAAAAGCCGGGGTCGGCCCAGACCGTGGGGGCGTCGGTGGCCGGGCCTGTCTTGTAGCCCGTTACCTGGCGCAGGGTTGCCTCGCCCGTGCGCCGGTCCACCAGCTCCACGTCCCGCGTGACCATGCGGTCCTGGCCAAGTTCCACCACCTGGCCCTCACGCTCCAGGCCAACGTCCGAAAGCGCTTGCACACGGCAGCGACAGCCCCAGCCGTTGGGCGGGTAGTGGCTGCCCCAGAAGGGGTCGTCAAAGCGGAAGGTGCGGCCGTTGAGCAACCGGTGCGCAGGGCGGGTGCGCCGGTCCAGCACGGCCACGTAGCGCCACCAGGGCCGGTTGTCCGCGTTCTCCAGCATTTGCTTGTAGCGCCCGGCCATGTATGCGGTCTGCATGTTCTGGCGGTAGATGAGGTTCAGCCGGGCCGGGCTGCCCATGTTGACGGTCTTCTCCTTGCCGTCCGCCCCCAGCTCCGTGCGCTTGCCCCACCAGCCCTTGGCTCGCAGCACAGGCTCCAGCTGCTGGCGGAACCACTTGTCCGTCTTGCCCTCGGCCGCCGCCGTTTTAAGGGCACCGCGGATGTCCCCCAGCACGTCCAGACGGGCCACGCTCGTGACTGTGAAGGCCTTGGCCTGGGCGTTCTGCCAGACCTCCTTCCAGTCGAAGGTTATCTGCGCGCCCTTGGACTCCAGGTAGCTTATGGCGTCTTTGGGCGGCAGGCCCAGGGCGTAGGACAGGGACACGCCTTCGGGGATGGCCACAAGCTACCCCTCGGCCTGCGCCGACATGCGGCCCCAGACCTCGGCCAGGAACATGGCGCGGGCCAGCAGCTCCTCCATGTCGCGGGTGTCCAGGCGCGGGTAGTGGTCGGCCAACACGGCCAGCAGTTCGTCCGGTGTCTTGCCGTCCTTCAGCTCCGCCACCAGGCTTGCGGTCAGCGCCTCGGCTGCCTTCTGCCAGGTGGCGGCCGGAACCGTTGCGGCGTCCAGGGCGTCCTGGTCCGGGAAGCTCACGTGGCCATCTTCGCCAGCCGTTAGCGCGGTGGTGGCCGTCTTGTTCTCCGACGGGGGGGCGGTGGTGAGATGCAACACGGGCTCGTCACCCTCGGGCAGGGGGATGCCCGCCTTCTCATGCGCCCAGGCCTCGGGGATGCGCATCACCTGCACCAGCTTGGGCAGGGCCTCGGCCAGTTCTTTCAGGTCCGCCTGATCCGAGATGTCGAAAACAAAATAAGGCAGCAAAGCCGGGTCGCTCACGCCCTGGTTCAGCACGGCCAGAGGCAGCAGCAGCTGCTGGGTGATGCTGGAGGCAATCTGCCGGGCGTCGCTGGCCATGATGTCGCGGCGCACCTCGTCGTGAATCTTGCCCAGGGCGTTGGTGCTGCTCTTGCCGTCGGCCTGGCTGGTCAGGGTGCCGCCCAAGATGGCCTTACTCTGGCCGCGTTCGCAGTGGTCGAGCATGGCCTCGAAGGGTTTTTCGCTGCCCTTGGCCGCCTCCTTGAAATCAATGACCATGCCCTCGGGGATGATGCCTGCCGCGTCGTGGCCGATGGCCTGAATGGCCCGGCGCAGGGCGGCCTTGTCCTCCGGCTGGGCCGTGGTGGGATAGGTGCCCACGCGCAGGGGCAGGCCGTGGATCTCCAGGAACTCGGCGAAGTCGCCGCGTGCATAGCCCTTCAGCAGGAAGGTCCACACCAGCACCCGAAACAGCCCCGTGCGCGCCAGCCAGCCGGACTTGCTGCGGTGGCGGTGCAACACCCAGCCCAGGGGCTGGAGCGCCTGCCCCTCCATGCTGCCGTCGCGCAGGCGCAAGGTATTGGCGTCGCCGCCCAGGTGCGGCGGCAATAGCTGAAACCAGGTCTGCGGCCGGTGGTGCAGGCACATGGGCACATGCACGCGGCCATCGTAACCCCACTCTATCTCCAGGGCCGCGAAGCCGGGGCCTATGGCGTCGGCGAGGTCCAGCACCATATCCTCAAAATCCGGCATGGTGTCGAACTGCTCACGCACGGCCTCGGCTATGGCCACGGCCCGCTTGTCTGGATTCTTCGGCGTGCCCGAGCCCTTGCCGGGCATGATGCTCCACTGCAAGCCCAAAAGCGCCCGGCGGCGCTTAGAAAGCTCGGCATGGATATGCTCGTCGCGGTCTTCAATGTCCGCAAACAGGTTGAACATGTCCAGGATGTCGCCCGAGTCCGCGTTGGCCAGGATTTGGTTCAGCCGCTTGGGCGTCAGGCCGCCCGTCAGGCTGGCAAGAAACTCGCTGCGCAGCAGGGCCAAGGCCTCGGACTGCATGTCGCCAGATGAGCCGGAGCCGCTCTTGCGGAAGTTGGTCACAGCGGCCTTGAGCCTATCAATAATCGTCGTCGTCATTGTTACCGCTCCAGAGGTTGCGCGAGTTGGGGCCGGAATCCTTGGGTACCGGGTCGAAGGCCATGGTCACGAAACCGCCCACGGCGACCTCCCACAGCATGTGCGTGGCGTCCGGGCCGTCGTCGTGGTCGGCCAGGGGGAAGTGGCGGAACTGCTCAATGAGCGTGCGCTGGGAGGGGTGCAGGCGAATGCGCCCCTGGGCGAAGTACGGGTGCAGGCTCTCAATGCGCAGGGCCTTGTCCGCATGAGGCACCACGCCCTTGGCCGGAATGACCATGCGCCGCTCCGTGGCGCGGCGGATCAGCTCCGTGCGCAGGAACTCCTGGAACTGCACGGCCTCCACCGCCCACAAGAGGCAGCGGTACTGCGCGTGCATGGCCAGCACGTCTTCGATGATGCGGTCAGGCAGGCGCTTTTTGATGCTGGCCTCCACGACATCCAGGGTGCTGGTGTCGCGGCACCAGCCGCCCACCAGGATGGCCGAGGGGTCACGGCTCTTGCCCTTCTTGCCGAGCGACGGGTCCACCGCGCCGAAGAACAGCCAATCGCGGCGGATGTCCACCCAAAAGGTGAGAACCTGGGCAAAGGGCGCGTTGTCGCCCGCCAGGGGGTCATTCTGCTGCTCGCTGTCAAAGGCGTCGTGGCCGTCGCGTGCGCGCTTGAACATGAGCTTGTAGAGCGGACGGGCGGACGGCCAGGAGACCGAGGCCCCGGCGTCCATGTCCGCCGCGCGCTCCTGGTAAAAGGCCAGGGCGGCGGCCTCGCCCTCGTTCAGCAGGGTTTCTTCCCAGGCGTCCCACAGGTCCATGCGGTCCGGCCACTGGAGGATGGCCCGGAAGCGCTTGTGCCGCCACAGGGGGTCGTTCAGCAACCGGGACAGCACGGAATCGTAGTGCAGCACGGTGCCGATGATGAACACGTCCATGGTGTCGCCCGCTTCGCCGAGCGAAAGCACGGTGCGGCGCAGCCAGCCTTCCAGCTTGTCGCGCTGTTCCGGGCTCTTCACGTTCTCGTCGTTCTCCAGGTCGTCGCAGATGACCAGGTCCGGGCGGTGCGGGCCATGGCGCAAGCCGCGCATGCGCTTGCCCGCGCCAAAGGCTTGCAGCTTCACGTTGCCGGTGGTGATGACAACGCCCGCGTTCCACACGCGGCCCTGGCCGGTGTGCTCCGGGAAGTCCAGCGCCAGGCGCGGGTTGGAATCAAGCTCCGCTTTTAGCGACTCCAGCTGGGCGGCCGCCTGCTCAAAGGCGTCGGCGATCTCCAGGATGTAGCGCTTGCGGCCGGTGAGGGCGCACCAGATGGCGAATTGCAGGCCCACAACGGTGGACTTGGCCTCGCCGCGCGGGGCGGCCACGGCCAGGCGCTGGCCCTCGGGCAGGTCCACCAGGCCGGGCAGGGTTTCGTCCAGCCAGGTGTGCAGGATGCTATCGCCGTACTTGACGTAGTGCGGGAAATAGGTACGCCTGAAGAACGCGAAGTCGCCCTGCACGCGCTCCCGGCGTTGGCGCGAGGCCGCCGGGTCCGGCGCAAAGCCGGAGCACTCGGCCTCTATCTGCTGGCGCAGAGAGGAGGCCAGCTCGGCCAGCTCCTTCAAAAAGTCCTTTGTGCCGAATGCGGCCTTTGTATTGGCCATGGGCTACTCCTTGGCCAGCACTTCGCCGAAGGGCTCCAGAATCTCCACAAAGGCGCTCGCATGTTGGGGGAAGCGCTCGCGGATGAAGTCGGACAGGCGGTTGACCACGGTCAGGGCCGTGGCCAGCTTGTTTGTTTCCGGCAGCACTCGTTTACTTGCCGACACGGTTTTGTTGAAGCTGTCGGCCAGGCTGGCCAGCATATCCACCTTGGCCGCCGCGCCCAGCTCCGGGTTGGTGTTGATCTCGTCCATGAGGGCCTTGTGCTGGACCACATAGTCCGCCAGCATCTGCCGGGCCACGTTCTCCATGCCCTCGCCCGCCAGCAGGGTGGCCGCACGCAGCTTGTCCCAATCCTCGCCCGCCGCACGCGCCAGGCGCTTCCAGCGCGCCGCAGTGCTGTGCGGCACGCCCGCCTTGTCCGCCGCAATTTCCAGCGGCAGGCGGTCATGTACATAGGCCGCGCGCAGGGCCTGGCGCTTGCCGTCCTTGTGTGCCACGGCCTAGCCCCCCATCTTTCCGCGTATCAGGTTCAGGCCCAGGGCCATCATGTCATTAACGCCTGGCTCGGGGCGTTTAACGCCTGGCGTCACCGCGCGCCCGGCGGCCACATCGGCCCCGCGCGAGGTCAGGCGCGCCACGGTTACCTCCGCCACGGCGCTCAACTCCAGCAGCCCCTGTTCGGCCAGCCAGGCCAGCTCCGTGGCCAGCTGGTCCGTGCTCATGGCGTGGCCCACGGCCTCCAGGCCGTGGCGCAGCACAAAGGCGTTGAGAGTATATTCCGGCGCGGCGGAAAGCAGGCGCAGAATGACCAGGCGACGGTCCTCGGAAAGCAGCTGGGGGAAGTTCATCTGGCCCCCCGCACGTGGTGTTCCAGAAGCAGGTTGAGGGGCCGCTCAATGCGCTGCATCAGCTCGGCCTGGCCCTGGACCGTGGCCATGACGGCCTTGATGCTGCCCTCGATCTCCGCCAGCTGCACGGCCATGGCCTGCACCTCGTCAGCATCGGGCAGGGCCTTCTGCGCCTGCTCAAGTTTGGTCTGAGCCTGTTCAAGTCCCGTTTGCTTTTTGCCCAGCGCCTGGCACTGCGCGTCGCAATGAGTGCGGGCCACAAACTGTTTGCGCAGACTCCACAGCCCCCACATGATCAAGCCCTGGATGATGAGCAGGATTGCGGACGAGAGCCGGACGAGCATTTCCCACCAGTCCATTAGCGGGCCTCCATGGGTAGGGTTGGGGCGTTTGTGGTTTGCGGCAGGCCCTGCGCCCATTTGATGAGCGCCAGGTACTTGGCCTTGATGTCGCGGCACAGCAGGGCGTTGTCGCGGTGCGTTATCTGCACGTCCTCGGGCGTCACTCCGCCCTGTTGAAATTCCCCGGCTTCAGCGGCCGGAATTCCTGCGGCTTCTCCAGCAGCGCCGGGGGCGGCGGCGGGGTCGCCACCAGCACCGTAGCCGAAGCCGAGGGCTTCGTTGTACAGCCCCACCCAGCCAGGGCCAAAAGTGCAGCGACCATCAACAGCGGCAACAGAACGCGACGCATCTTCAATCCTCCGGTTGGTGATTTTCTTGCCTTGTTCCGAAATGGTCATGCGGGCGGCGGCCAGCTCCCCGGCCAGCTTGTCGCGGCGGATGATCTCCGCGTCCACGATGCGCCGGGCGGTGTCGCTGGCCAGGCGGTTGGCCGTCTCCTGTGCGGCTTTGAGTTCGGCGACCTGCGCCTTGCCCAGGGCCTCGGCCTTGGAGTAGCCGTCGTGGCGGCCGAAGACGTAGCAGCCCAGCAGGGCCAGCACGATGGCCAGGGCAATGGCCGCCTTGCGGTAGGGGGAAGTGGGGTCAAAGGAAATCATCGGGCCACCTCGCAAAGGATGCCCGGCCCCCAGGCTAGGTACTTGGGTTGCCGTTTGAACAGGATCGCGGGCGCGTAGTGCGCGTTCTCGCGCTTGGCTGCAATGGAGCGCCCAGCATTAACGCTGGCGACGCTTTGCCAGAGGCCGGGGTCCAGGCCCTGGGCCTTGGCTTTGGCCTGGTCCCGCCATACCCAGCCCAGCCCGCCATTGTAGGCCATGAGCGTTAGCGCCCAGGCGTCGCATTGAGTGGCAGGGGGAGTGGCCGCGCGGATGCGCTTCAGGTTGGCCAGGTCGTAGGCGCACAGCGCGCGGATGGCCCAGCCGGGGTTGGTGGGGCTGGCGGGGCCGAGGTCCGGGCGGCTGCGCCCCATGTCCCTGGCCGTCAGCGGCATGAACTGGCCCAGGCCGCGTGCGCCCACGGGGCTGACGGCCTCGGGGTTCCACCCGGATTCCTGTTCCACCTGCGCGGCGAACACGGCCACCGGGGCACCCAGCCCGGCCTCCACGCGGGCGGCGCGGATGACCTCGGAACGGTAACGGAGCGCGGCGGCGGGGATGGATTCGGCGTGGGCGACCCCCGCACCGAGCAGGGCTCCGAACATGGCTCCAAAGAGGAGCGCCAAGAATCCGAGTACAACCAGCTCGCCCACCTCGACCCAGAAACCCCGCAGTGCAGGAGTGCTCATAGCCCCTCCTACAGTGCCAGGGCCACGCCCAGCATGGACGCGCCCACGATGAAGGCCCGGCGGGCGCAGGCCGCGATGAAGAGCCAATGGCAGCCGCAGGCCAGGCTGTGGTCCGGCGCGCTCTCCTTGAAGTCCAGCTCATCGCGCCAAGGCTTGGCCAGGTAGCCGGAGGGCTTGGCGTAGGGGAACAGGCTCACGTCGAGCATGTAGCCGCCGCAGCCGCCCATGAGCACCCCGGCCAGCTTGTACATGAGCACCGGGGCCTGGTGCGGGGCCACGGCGGCTACCACGAGGATGAGCACGTTGGCCAGGATGTTGGGCAGGGTCATGCGCGGGGCGCGTTTGCGCAGCCACGCGGGCATGGACTTGATCTTGTTCACGGGGTTGCCTCCTGTGTTCTGGAGGCGAAGAAAACCGCCCCCACATGCCGCCTATTCTAGGCGGCGCATGGGGGCGGGACAGGATGAAGGGGTTCAGGGGGCGGGGCTATTTGGAGAACGGGTTTTTGTTTCCCCTTCGCATGGGAACAGCGCCGTTGCCCATGATACTGTAGGACAGCGTGCCATCCGGTTGGATGATGGCGAACTGCGCGGTCCCAAGCACCTTGATGGCATAATACCGCTCGCCCGTGTCGGCATACTTGTTCGTTATGACGCTGTAGCGCATGTTCTCCGGCTTGCCCCAGGAGCCGTCCACGGGCCTTGCCACGTACACGTCGATAGAACTGTCGTCTTTGACAACCCACTTTTGCCACCAGTCGACGTACAGATTTTTGGGGTCAAGCGGGTCAGCATATACCCAAGTACCAAGGACGTACTTCTGCGCCTTCTCAACGCTGTTGATGCTTGAAGGTGAGGTGGCCTTGTACGTCGTGTACCCGTCCACGGCCAAGTAACCTGCGCCAACAATAAACGCGAGACAGGCCGCCAAAGCGACCGGCCTCGGCCAGTCGTGCCCCTGCTTCCGCATGTTTTCTTGGCACTTTTCCCAGGAAAAGGTGGCCTTCACGAAGGCTGCGCCAAAAAACAACAGCCCGGCCACGCCCACGAATATCTGAATAAGTTCCTTCATTATTCCTCCTTGGGGGGGGGTTAACGGCGAACCCTGGGCAGGGGCAGTTCCTGGCCGTCTTTGTCCACAGCCCAAATGTCCAGGGGCAGGTTGTATTCGGCCCGCACGCGCAACACGCGGCGCAGGTAGCGCATATGGCTGGGCTTCTCCAGGATCAGGACGATCCCTGGCCTTTTACCCGCCTGGACGCCGTAGTTCAAGGATTGTCCGATGCTCTCTCCCCATTTCACGCCGAAGTCGAACTCCACCACATGCGTGGCATTCGCGCAGTCTGCGCGCGTCTTGTCCGGCATGACCACTTCCATTTCCCCGCGCGTGGAACACCAGCGCTCCTGATACCAGCGCTCGGGGTGCTCGTGCCCGGCGGCATGGGCGGGCGGGCACAGGCAGGCCAGCAAGGCCAAGGGGGCGAGATAGTGACGCATGGAGGCCCCATAGCATCGACAGGTGTCAAAGCTCAAGGTTTCATCCTCTTCACTATTTCGCCCAGCCGCCGCTCGATCTCTCCAAGTGGCAGGAGCAACGCGGTCAGAACGGCAGATGCCGCCCAGGCGACCTCACGACCGTGCGCTTTGTCAACGTAGCAAAAGACGGTGATCACGCTGAAAAGCACGAGAACTCGCCAGATCATGCGGGCACCTCCCGTCCGAAACGGTCCACAAGCGTCAGCTCGTCACAGCAGAGCATCCGCTGCCCGAACTTCAGGTCAGCGACCCACACCCGCCACTGGCCGTCGATCCACAGGAAGGGACCGCTCCCGAGCTTGACCTGGCGGGTGATGTAGTTGGGACCATGCCAACGCGCCCAATCGCCCTTGTGGAAGTTCGGCTTGGGGCGCTCCAGCGCCTCCAGCCAACCGGGGGCGGCCAGCTCTTTGAGCAGGAGCTGATTGAGGGCTTCCAGGGTGAAAAAGGTGTACTTCTGGCCGCCGAGGCTCAACCAGCGCTCCCGCTTTTTGCCGTCCACGTACTCGCACTCGCAAAGCCGGAACAGGCCGATGTCGGCCTCGTGCTGGTCCGGCCACTGCTCGGCGGGGTACAGCTCAAAGATGCGTGTTTTGCCCCGAAACCGAAGCAAAATAGCACCGCGTTTTATAGCCTTTTTTGCCATGCTTTCGGGGCAAACTACCTGCCCCCCTCCTTCTGCTGTTTCTTCCACTTGATCTCTTCATCCACGCGGTTCAGCGCCTGGGCGCATATCCTCGCCTTTTGCATTGCCGCCGCGTCCGCCGCCTCCGGGACCACATCAGCATCACCGTAGTCGCGCAGGAATACAGCCGCAGGCCGCCTCTCCACGTTGTCATAGATCAGCGGTGAGCCGTACTTGCCACGGGTGAGGGTGAAGCGGGCAGCGGTCATGCTCACATCACTCCAGGCAGGAATGGCCATCTGTGGGTGACATCCGCGATGGAGACTATGACCTCCCGGCCGGGAGTGCCGTCCTTCTTGATCACGCGACCGAGAAGCACCTTGCTCCCCGCGACATCTACGCAGATTTCACCGCTCCGATGGCGGCGGGAGAACACCCGGTCCTTTTCGTTGAATTTTTTCATCGTCTCCCCCCTTTCGGCTGCTCATCAGGCCCAGGCAACCACGCCTGGACGACCGCCCCGCCCACATTGACCGTGGCCATGGGCGTGCTTTTCAGGATGTCGAAGATGCGGCGGTCGGACAGGCTGTGGGAGCGCGCCAGGCGCTGCACGGCCTCGTTGCCGCTCATGGTCCCGATGAGCTGCTCGTATTCGCGGATGATGCCCGCGTCCCGCGCCCGGCGCAGTGCGTCAGAACAGCGGGGGATATACAGGTCCGTGCTGCCGTAGCGCTGCACCAGCGCCTCCGCCGCCTCCACGCCCACCACATCCGCCAGGACGTTGAAGCGCAGCTCGCCCAGCTTGGTTTCGCGCTTGGGCACCGGGAACGTGGTGCCACCCAGGGTTTCCACCAGGCGCAGCATCTTGCGCAGGCCTATGACTTGGGCCATGTCCCGCGCGGTGGCGGGCAGGCTCTCCAGCTCCGTGTGCTCCAGGACCGGGGTATCGCGTTTCATGCCGTAACCTCCTGGGCGGCCTGGCTGGCCTCCCGCTTCGCCCGGCGCTGGGCGTCTTTGGTCAGTGCGGCGATGATGCCGCGTAGCTGCTCGGGTTTGGCCCATTCCAGCCGCTCCGAGTAGTTCATGTGCTTGGCCATGCTTACGGCGTAGGCCCAGGGCCGTCCGGAGTCCGCCAGCAGCGCACCGATCTTGGAAAGCAGCGGGGCGCAGCCGGGCGTGGCACGGGGCGCGGGCTTCTTGCGGGCTGGGCGCGGGTCTTCATCGTTCCAGCCGCGCTTGCGCATGGCGGCCAGCACCAGCACCAGCTGCTTTTCCGTGATCTTCCCGGCCGAACGCTTGCCGGTGAGGGCCTCCAGCATGTCGCGGTAGGTTTCATCGTCCAGGCCCAGGGCCTTGGCGGCGATATGCACCTTTGCCAGCAGGCTGCGCCGTGACTCGGTTTTCATGCGTGCTCCGTGTGTTGTGGCTGCTCATCAGGCCAGGGCAACCACGCCCCGGCGACCGCACCCCCAAAGGTCGGGGGGCGGTTTCGCTTGGATCAAATCGACGCCATGTCTAGCGAAATGGCCGTGTAGGCCCCGCTCTCCTGGCGCTTGTAAACGCGGACGTAGGACTTGCTCCCCGTGACCTGAATGGAGTCGCCGATGGCCTGCATGGCCGTGCGCCAGCGCTCGTCGGTGATGTCCAGGCGACGCAAGCCCAGGATGCGTGTGGTGCTGATGCGGCCCTCCTTGTCGACCTGAAAGGCTTGGTCAATGAGCGCTTGAATCTCGCTGCTGCTATCCTTGGTCCAGTCGCGCAGGCACTCATCAATCAGGCTTTTGGCCGCCTGGAGGCGCTCGTCAAAGGTGATGTGCTCGGCCACCTGGCGCGCAATCTTGTACCTGCCGTCGTAGGACAGCAGGGTCACGTTGCCCTTGTGGCCGCCCACCTTGGCCCCATACCGCTCGGCGGAAAGGGTCACGAACGCGCCCACATCGGCCATGAGTTCGGCCTTGAGCCTGGCCAGCTGCTCGTGCATGGCCTGGACCTTGGCCACCTTCTCCATGACCAACTCATGCCGGGCCATGTCGATTTCCTGCACTTGTGCCACGGGCACCTGGTGCCCCTGGGCGTTCTCCATGTATCCTTCAAGCATGGTGCGTCCTCCTACGCTTGCGCGGCTACGTGTTGGGCCGCCTCGCCGGTTCCGGCGATGGGCAGCAAGGTTTCCAGGTTCACCACGTCCTCTGCGGCGGCCTCCAACACGATGCAGGCTTGGCGCAGGACATCCGCTTCCTCCGTTCCAACATGCTCGCGCAGGTCGCGCAGCACAGCAGCCACGTCGATCAGTGTCTCGTGAATCATGATGCGTTCTCCTTGGTTTCGGGGTTGTGGGGGCAGACACGGCAGGCGCGCCACTGCCGCAGGGCAACGGGGCTTGAGCTGGGCACCTGGCCGGTGAACTTGCGGCAATGGGTAGGCGTCACGGTTTGGCCCGTGTGCGGGCAGTCCAGCCGTGCGTAGCGTTCGATGATGCGCGCGGCCATGAGGTCCGTTTCGGCGGGGTACTTGTCGACCAGCAGCAGGCTCACGGACGTGCGCGAAATGCCCAGCTCACGCCCCACAGCGGCGCGGGAGCTAGCGTCCACGGCCTGGCGCAGCAGGGCCTGCCAATCAGACATGATGCACCTCGCCTGTGTTGGCGTCGGTCACGGTGCGCTGGGCCTTGTTCCAGGCCGGGGCGCAGGGGCCGCTGTCGCGCACCAGCACCCACCGAGCTGGGCCGCCACGCCGGGGCAGCTCGGAGAGGAAGCCCGCCTTTGTGAGCGCGCGCAGGTAGCAGTCCAGGTTCTGGCGGGCCTTGGCCTCGGCCTCTGGCTTCGTCTCCGGCCCCAGGGCCAGCGGCAACAGCTCATCCACGCCAGCCTTGCGGCGGATGCGAAAGCCCCGCCAGGCCTTGGCCCGCAGGCTGCCCTTGTAGCGCTCCGCGCAGCCGCCCTTGCCGGGCCCGGAGACCACCTCCGCCCCGCCTGCCAGGGCCTGGGTTCCAGCCTCGGTGATGCCATGCACGCCTTCCACGCTCTGCATGAGCCCACGGGCCGCCAGGCGCTTGCAGATGTCCCTCGCGCCCTCCACGCCAACGCCCAGCGCCTCGGCCAGCTCCCGCGTGAGCTTGGGGCCGCCAGCCAGCAGGCGCAGTATGTCCAAGCCGCGCCAGGCCATTACGCGCCCCTCTTGGCCTTGCCACCACTGGCGCTCACGGTGCGCGGGCGGCGCGCCTGCCAATCGTGGGTGATGCTCATGCCTTCCACTGCGGCCACATCCACCTGGGCCAGGCCGTTCATCTTGCCCACGCGCTCCACGGTGGCGATGGCGTTCATCACCTCGCGCATGCGGCCATTGCTCTGGCGGTGGATCTCGGCCACCAGGTCCGGGGCGATGCGCACCTCGGCCAGTTGCTGGCAGGTGAGCGCCACGTCCTCCAGGCTGGCCGGGGTGAACTCCACCACCTGGGCAATGCGGCTGGAAATCTGCGGGTGCCGGGCGATATTGCGCTGTATGGCCTCCATGCCCACCAGAATGACCATGGTCTCGGTGCGGTCGCTGAAGTCGCGTATCTTCTCCAGCACCACGGCGTGGTTCTTCAGGGTGGCCTCGGCCTCGTCAATGACCAGCGGGATTTGCTGCGTGGCAATGACGGCCAGCATGCGGTTGAACAGCTGCTCGCTGCTGCCGCGCGGGTCCACGGCCAGGGCCTTGGCCAGCTCCACCAGGAAATAGCGCGGGGTCCAATCGATGTTGGCGCGCAGGAACACCGCGCCCGTGTCCACGGCCCAGCTGGCCACCACTTCGCTCTTGCCGAAGCCGGGCTGGCCATGCACCAGCATCATTCCGGCCTCGGCCGCGCCACGGTTCTCCACTGCGGCCACGCCAGCGGTGAACCGCTCGTAGTTGGTCGTCCGCACAAACAGTTTTCTCACGTCATGCCTCCCGTTAGTTCAGGTCAGATGCCAGGTGTTTCTAACGCCGGGAAAAGTTGGGCCGGGGCCAGGGCCAGGCCCTCGTAGTCGAAGCGTTCGCGCAGCAGGGCGTACTCGCGGCCCTGGGAGTATTCGGCCAGCCAGGCGCGGTCGGCGTCTGTCCACTGGTCCTGGTGGCGCATGAGCCAGCGGTACTTCTCGGTGGAGAGGTGGAACATCGGACGCTTTTCGGCGGCGGGCCTGGGGGCCAGGGTCTGCGCTTGCTCGGCCTCGGCCTCGGCCATGACGGTGCGGATGCGCTCCAAATCTGCGGCGGTGGTGGCGGGCGCTGGCGCGGGCTCCGCCTGAATGGTGATGAACTGGCGGGCGGAGAGGCTGTCGGCCATAAGGGCCGGGGCGTCTTCCGCGACCTGGAGGGATGCACCGGGGGCGATGGCCTGGGCCTTCTTCTCCAGGCGCTGCAACTGCGCGCGCTCGCGCTTGGCCCGCGCCTCTTCGATGCGGCTGACCGGGAAGTAGTTCATGGCGTTGGCGTCCAGGTGCGCGGTGCAGAGCTTTTCGCCCGCTTCCGTCCAGACGGTGACGTAGGTGGAATCCCAAATGTCGTAGCGCACCTGCACAATGTCGTCGTGGTGGGCGGCCAGCTCGGGCGCGAAGTAGTCGCGGTTCCACAGGCGCACCATGCCGTTTTTCACCTTGCGGAAGGTGCCGGGCATGAACAGGTCGTCGCGCAGGTCCTCGGGCACGCGGTACGGTTCAAACCTGCCCTCGAAGCTCTGCCAATGCTCGTTGGGGCTCATGTGGCGGCGCTTTCCGGCAGCAACGTCCTCGATAATGGGCAGGCCCCGGTGCGGGCTGGCGTTGTATTCTTCCACACGGGCCAGCAGCACGCTTTTGAAGGCCTCGAAAGTTGGCAAAAGCGCCGAGCGTCCGTGCTTTTTGAGCTGGGCGCGGGTGATCTTGTACACGCGCTTGGCCGCGTCATCGTCCATGTCCGCGTGGGTGCAGGTGGCCAGTTGCTTGGAGGCGGGCACGCAGATGGTTTTGACCGCGCGCTCCATGAGGCCCTTGCCCTGTGGGCGTCCGGGGATGGACTTGCAAATTTCGATGCCCAGGCGCTCCAGCATGCCCACGCCGGGCTTTGTGAGCAGGTCCGCCGTGTAGCCCGGCCCGTTGTCGGTGTAGAGCATGGCCGGGATGCCGCCGAACAGGCAGGCCATGCGCAGGGCGTCCAGGGTGGCGGCGGCGCTCTCGGCCAGGGCCACGGAAAGCCCCACGCAACGGCGCGTGGCCACGTCCAGGAAGAGCACCACCTCCGGCTTGAAGGGCCGCCCGCTGTCCGGGTGGGCTATCTCGGCGTCAAAGGTGGTGCCATCCGCCGTGTACACGTCGCAGGGCAGCAGGGTGTCCGTCTTGCGCTTCATGTGGGGCTTAAGGTGCAGGAGCGCGTTGCCCGTCTTGCGCCCGGCCTCCAGGTCCGGCTTGGCGATCTTGGCCAGGAAGCGGCGCACGGTGTCGATGGTCGGAGCGGGTGTGGGCTGCTCGGCCTCCCAGGCGCGGGCAAAGTCGCGGTGCGCCTCGGCCAGGCTGGGGTTTTGCGGCCGCTGGAAAAACGAGAGGAAAAGCGGGGCCCAGGCGGGCACGCCCATGTCCTTGTGCGGGTGGCGAGGCGCAAGCGCCAGCTCCCCGCCCTCGGCATAGAGCGCGCACCATTCGTACAGGCGGCGGCGCGAGAGCCCGCGCGCATCACCCGCGCCAAACTTGGCGTTGGCCACGGGGATGAGACGGGCCAGGCGCTCGCCCAAGGTTCCGGCCTTGGAGGCCTGCACCAGGTGGCGGATGGCCGCCTCCTTGCCGGTGAGGGTGGCCAGGCGCTCAATCTCGCGGATGAAGGCCAGCCGGGCCAGGGCTGTGGCGCGCCGGTCCTCGGTCAGGTGGGCCAGGGAGGTTGCGCCAGCCACTGGTGAAGCCTTGGCCGGGGCCGTGGGCACGGGCAGCACGCCCTGTTCGGCCAGCTGGGCGGACACAATGGCGTCGCGGGTGGCCTTGGGCATGGACGCCACAATCCAATCACTGCCGCCGCCGCGCGCTTGGCGCTTGCGGCCTTGCCAGGATTCGCGCTTGGCGCGGCGAATGACCGTGCTCACGTTCGCGCCCAGCAGCCGGGCCAGGTCAAGAGAGGTGAAGGCGTCCATGCTAGGCGGCCTTGCTTTTCAGCGGAATGAACAGCAGGTCTTCCGGCACGCCGAACTGGTCGCGCAGGCTCTCCAGCACGCGCACGTTGTTTCTTTGTCCGGCGATGGTATCCGCCACGAGGTTCTTGTTCACGCCAAGCCGCCGGGCGACCTCCAGCATGGTCAGCCCCTGGCGGTCCAGGTGTTCGCGGATGCGAAAGCGCATCTTTTGGCGTTGGGCCCGGCATTCGAGGGGCTTCATATGGTGTCCTCCAGCATCTTCTTGCGCTTGCGGGCCTCGCGTTCCGTCACGCAGGCCTTGCCGTAGTCCCGCAGCTTGCGGTCCTCATCTGTCATCACGTCGAGCCCCAGGGAACGCAGCAGCACCCGCAGGGGGGCGGCGTCCTTGGTGGCCCGGCAGAAAGCAGCCACGGCCAAAAGGCCCGGCGTGTGGTCGCGGTCATTGGGGTTCAACCATTTGTCCAGGGTGTCTTTTGAGATGACCTTGGCGTTCCCGGCAGTGAGCCGAATGCCTGCATCTCTGGCCACCGCGTTGATGCGGTCCACCAGCAGCTTGCGGCCATCCTCGTCCTCGCCAGCAGCGCGGTTCATGGCCGCGCGCATGGCTGGGACCAGGCCGGAAAGCCTGCCGTGGTCGTCGTCGAAGAGGGAAACCTGCCGCATAGTCGCAATCCGCCTTGTGGTGGAGGGCACGTCCAAACGTTCTTTGTGTGTGGACGTTGACCCTGTTGCGCGGGGCTGGTAGGGTTTTTCTTGAAGGGTTTTCCACCGCCCGCACCGTCTTTTTGTACCATTTGGATAACTTTGTCAACGCCGAACGGCGCAAAAGTTAGTGAAACGGTATTAAAAACGGTTCGGCAAGAATACCGAACGGTTATGTTTTGTTTTGCGCGCCCCCCGGCGCAAAACTTCTCGCGCATGTTCGGGCTGGGAAGTTTGGCGTATGATCGGTGACCGTATCGTGCTGATTCGCGGTAAGCAGGCTAGGGATTCCTTTGCTTCAGAGCTGGGCGTGCATCCGCAAACCCTGGCTCGGTATGAAAAGGGTGAACGGCTCCCGGATAGCGCTTTCCTTGAGATGTTATCCAAACGGCACAACGTCGATCCGGCATGGCTACTCACGGGTGAAGGCCAGCCCTATTCCAAGCAGGCCGCTGCCCAGCCAGTGGTGCCCGCGCCCAACACGTCACCGGAGTTCATCGAATGCATGGACTGCCATCTGACCATGGTGCCCATGGTCGAGGCTAGGCTGTCGGCAGGGACGGGGAGCTTTGAGGCAGATGCTGGCATCGAGCGCCGTTACGCATTCCGAAGCGACTGGATCAATACAAAGGGCCAAGCTGCGAGCATGGTGCTTATGCGCGTGGCTGGCGACAGCATGGAACCGCAGATTTTCAACGATGATGTGGTGCTGATTGACCAGAGCCAGACGACGCCCCGAGCTGGTGGACTGTTCGCCATTGCGGTCGAAGATGTGGTGTACATCAAGATGGTGGACACCCTGCCGGGCAAGATCGTCCTGAAGAGCTACAACAGCAGCTATGCGCCGCTTGAAATTGATGCGCGTGGCGACCTAGCAGACGGGATTCGGATCATCGGTCGGGCGGTGTGGGTCGGTCGGGAACTCTACTAAGTCCAAAAGCCTTTCATTCTTCTGCCATTCAGTGCCGAATCTCGCGCACTTTCCTCTCACTTTCCGCCAATCGGTGCCAAATAGTCTTGCGACGCCGCTTTTCCCGAAAAGGCTAGGCCCATGCGGCTTTCCGCCGAACTCACCTAACTTTCATCTAGTGCCGGAATGAATGCCTCCCCAGTTCCGCAGATTCATGTAGGCGGAGCTGGACATATGCTGCCGCAAAGATAAAGGGCTTGCGACGCAAATCGCAAGCCCTTGATCTTTCTGGGGGAGGCTTGCGGGAATTGAACCCCGGCCTCTTGATGGCGCTCAAGGGCGACACAGGTCGCGTCGCGTAATTATTCGATCTTATTGCGCATGCGCTGCAAGCGAATGATCATTTGGGGACATCTGTAGTGCCTGTCTGTAGTGCAAAGCTTTCTTGCGGCAAGAGAATCTCCGGGCCTGGGATCATAATATCTGTTTGTAGGCCGCATGCAGAAATCGTTGCTGTATGAATTGGAATGCACATTTTTTCGCAGGGTCAAAGCAGGGGGTTTGGTCTGCACCCCATGAACGTCTCGCTGAATACTATTGAGCCGCTTGACACCACACTATCTTTCAGGCTTTGGTCATACGTAATGTCACAAGAAATGGGACGATACCGCAAATGATGCGCTGCGCTGTGCGAACGCAGGCTGGCAAGCTGCGCCAGTATCTGACCTTCGCCACCCTGGCGGTGGTCACTGTTGCGGCCTGCGTTCTGGCCTATCCACACGCGCGGCGGGGGCAGCAGCTTGTGGCCGCATCCGAGCGTCTGCTGACGCAAGGCAAGGTGGAGCAGGCCCTGCTGGCCTTGCGCGAGGCTGCGAGCCTCGGCAGCATCCCCACTGGCAGCGCCGGGACCATGCTCGACGCCGCGCTCAAGGCAGGCGATGCAGACATCTCCCGCGATCTGGCCATGCTGCTCATGAACAAGGGCAGGCCCCTGGCCTCTGGCCTTGTGGGCAAGGCCGCCGGGCTGCTCGACGCCTCCGGTGATCCCACAGGGGCGTTGGCCTTGCTTGAGAAGCGCCGCGCCATGGGCGCGCTGGAAAACCCCGAGACCCTGCACCTGGCCGACCTGTTGCGCCGCGACAGACGTTTCGATGAGGCGCTGGAGCTCTACGCGGGCATGCTGGCCAAGAATCCCGACGACACCGGCGCTGGCGCGGACCGCGCCGAGACGCTGCTCTGGATGGGCAAGCCCGCCGAGGCCGAAAAGGCCGCGCGGGACATGCTGGCCCGCAAGCCCGGCTCACGCGCCGCCCGGTTGGTCCTGGCTCGGACCCTGGCCGCTGGCGGCAATACCGAGGGCGCCATCGCCGAGTACCAGAAACTGCTGGGAGAAAAGCCGTGAGCATCGCCCGCCGACCTGTCATTGCCGTTCTTCTGCTTGCGTTGCTGGCCCTGCCCGCGCCCCTTGCCGCCCAGCCGCAGCAAGCGCCGACGGACAATCCCATGCCGCCCGCCCGCGACGACATGGCCGATTGGCAGGCCCGGCTGGAGCTGGCCCGGCTGCTCACCGAGTCCGGTCGCCACGCCGAGGCCGCCGAGCAGTATCGCAAGGTCCTGCGCGACAAGCCCGACCAGGCCCAGGCCCGCGCCGGGCTGGCCCGCGCCCTGTTCTGGAGCGGCAAGCGCGAGGAGGCCGCAGCGGAGCTGGCCAAGACCCCGGCTTCTGCGCTCACCGCCGAGGACCGGCTGCTCCAGGCCGAACTGTATCTTTCCGCCAACCGCCATGACGAGGCCATTGAAGCCCTGCGGGGCTACCTGGCCCTCAAGCCTGCCGATGTGAAGGCCCGGCTCAAGCTGGCCGATGTGTTGTCCTGGCGCAAGCGCCTGGACGAGTCCCTGGCCGAATACGAGAAGGTGCTTGCCAGCACTCCGAACGACCAGCAGGTGCGCCGCCGCTACGCCCGCGTGCTCACCTGGGCCGGCCGCAACGACGACGCCATCCGGGAGCTGAGAAAGAGCCTTGGGAATTAGGCGCGCCATAATTCGTCTGGCCGGGGCCGCGCTCTGCGTCCTGGCCTTGCTCCCGTTGGCGGCGTTCGCCGCTTCGGGCAGCCTTGTGCCGCCGGCCGAGCGCATCTCCGACGCCGAGGCCCGGCGCGAGCTGGCCCGGCTGCTCTCCTATTCCGACTCTGGCCGCGCCGAGGCCATGGACATTCTGCAGGCGCAACTGAAGCTCGCCCCGCAGGACGCCGAAGCGCGCCTGGCCCTGGCGGAGCTGCTCGCCCGCGCGGGCCGGCTGCCCGAGGCCGAGACCGCCCTGGCCGCGCTGCCAGCCAAGACCCTGGCCCTGCCGGAAACCCAGGAACGCATCGGCGATGCCTATTTTGCCGCAGGGCGCATGAACGAAGCCTCCCGGCACTTTCAAAAGGCGCAGGCAGGGGGTCGGCCGGTGCTGCGCAAACTGGCGCAGTCCCTGGCCTGGGGAGGCGATGCGAAGGCCGCCCGGCCCATGCTCGAGAAACTCCTGGCGGAGAATCCTGCGGACCGCGAAGTCGCGCTGCTGCTGGTGCGCCTGCGCCTGGCCGATGGCGATGCCAGCGGGGCCGCCGCCTTGGCGCGGCAACTGGCCCAGTCCGCGCCGGATGATCCGCAGGGTCTAGCCGAATTGGCGGATGTGGAGACCGCCCTGGGCCACGCCGCCAGCGCCCGGTCGCTGTACGAGAAGGCGCTTGCCCTGCCTGGCGGGGCAGAACTCTTGCCGCGCTATGCCCAGGCCATGAGCCTCTGGGGCGCCTTTGGCCGGGCCATCGGCATCCAGCGCGGGCAGGTGGCCGCAGGCCATGCCGAGGCCCGCCTGGCCCTGGCCGAGGCGCTCCTCGCCGCCCAGCGCGCCGACGAGGCGGAGGGCGTGCTGCGCTCCCTCATGCTGGAAGGGCTTGCCTCGCAAGCGCGGCTGCTACTGGCGCGGCTCAAGCTTGGCCAGGAAGACCCTGGGGCGGCCCTGGAGTCCCTCGCGCCACTTCTCGACGCCACGCCGACCCTGCCGGAAACTCCCGCTGCCCTGGCTTTGGCGGCGCAGGCGCAAATGAAGCTGGGCAATCCGGCCGAGGGGTTGCGCCTGCTCTCCACGTTGCCTGCGGACCGGGATCCCGTCCTGCGCGCCCGGCTGATGCTTGCTGCCGGACAAAAGGACCAGGCCGCCGCGCTGCTGGCCAAGGCCCACGCAGCCGCTCCCCGCGATGCCGAAATCGCCTTCCTGGCCCTTGGGGCGCAGGCCTCGGCCCCGGCCACCCTTGATATACTGACCGCGCCCGGCGCGCGCACCCCGGCGGAGCTTACCGCCTGGGCCGGGCTTTTCGCCCAGGCTGGCCAGCGGGCCGCCGCCCTCCGTTGCCTGCGCACCGCCCTCGTGGCCGACGCCCAGTATTATCCGGCGCGCATGGCCCTGGCCGAAACCCTGGCCGCCGACCGCCAGTACGATCAGGCCCTGGCCGAGCTGAACGCCCAGGCCGCCGAATTCCCCGACTCCTCCAAGGTGCTCTTGACCCGCGCCCGGGTGCTCTCCTGGGCCAAGCGCTATGACGAGGCCCAGGCCGCCTATGCCGCTCTCGCGAAGGCCGATCCCGGCGACCCCGTGCCGGTGCGCGAGGCCGCCCGCGTGCATTTCTGGGCCAAGGAGCGCGACCAGGCCCTGGCCTCCTATTCCAGCCTGCTGGCCCCGCCTGTGGACGCCAGCCTGGCCGGGGAGCTTGGCAAAGTGGCGGGGGTGACCAAGGACGCCCAGTTGGGCGACATCGCCGCCAACATGGCCAAGAGCGCGGCCGAGGGTTCGCAGTATCGCCGCTACGAACGCCTGAACCTGGGGCGCGACGCAGAATTTTCATCCGAGTCCGCGCCTGGGGTCAACCGCGCCCTGGTTGACCAGTTGCCCGCCTACCGCATCCAGAAGGGCGCCAGCCTGGAGGCCCAGGCCAAGAACCTGTCCTTTGACCGCCGCTTCAGCCGGTCCTTGCCGGCATACGGCGAGCTGCTCGCCTTCGAGCCCGGCAACCAGGAGGCCCGCTTCGACCAGGCCCAGAGCGCCTGCGCCCTGGGCCTTTGCAGCGCCGAGCGCGCGGCCTACACGCGCCTGCTTCAGATCGACCCGCTGCACACCCTGGCTGGCACGGCCCTGGAGCGCCTGGAGCATCGCACCAGCCCGGTTGTTTCTCTGCGCCAGAACATCTGGCACGAGGCGGGCCGGGGCGAGCTTGCGCGCATATTGCGCCTGCGCACGGACCTGGGGCTCACCGTGCCCGTGGCCGACGACTACCGCCTGGGCCTGACCCAGCACCGCTGGCAGGAGAGCCCGCGCGGTGGGCCGACCTACGAGGCCCTGGGCCAGACCCTGTCCCTCGACGGCGTTTTCAGTCCGCTGCTGCGCGGCGCGGCCTCGTGGACCAACAAGCGCTACACCACAGGCAAGGTCGGCAATGTCGATACGGGCCGGGCGCGGCTGGAATTCAACCTGGACGACGTGGCTCGGCTGGGGCTGGGCTATGAACGCATGGAGGAGCTGGCCAACGAATACGCCCTGCGGCAGCGCGCGCTGTCCGACAACCTGTTCGCCGACCTGACCCTGACCCCGTCGCGGGATTGGGAGATCACCGCCGAGGTGCGCGCCAAGAACTACAGCGACGGCAATGTGGGCGACATGCAGAAGCTGGCCGTGAGCTACGCCCTTACCGACCACCCGCGGCAGCTCAAGGCCATCCTCTCCGGCGAGCGCCGCAACACCCAGAAGAAGAGCGAGGAGGTCTACACCGGGGCCGCGCTCACGGACATCCGCCGCCCGTACTGGACGCCCCAGGACTACACGGCCACGGCGTTCACGCTGGACTGGCGGCATGACCTGGCCAGGCTGTTCTTCTGCGGCGCGCCGGAGCACTGGTACGACCTGCGCGCCACCGTGGGCACGGATTCGGAAAACAACCCGTCCGTGCGCTTCGAGGCCGAGTGGAAGTATGAGTTCGCCGAGCGCTGGGCGCTGGAGGCCAAGGGGCTTGTGCACCGCTCGCCGCAGTGGGATGCCGAGGGCCTGTGGCTGGGCCTCGGGTTCGGGTTCTAGGGGGCGGCCATGCACCAGAAGACGCGCGCCAAGCTCTACGCCCTGACCCTGACAGCGGCCATGTTGTCGATTTTTCTGTATCTCATGGCGCGCACGGTGCTGTTTGTCGCCTCCGCACGGCTCTGGCAGGAGATCGCCGTGGGGGCCATGCTGCTCTTGGCCGAGGGTTTCACCATGCTGCACGCCTTCGGCTACTTTCTCAACGTGTACCACGGCCTTGCCGCCGCAGACCAGCCGCGCATCACGCGGGACACCGTGCCGCAGCTCACGGATTATCCGCCCGTGGCCATCGTGGTGGCCTCGTACAAGGAGCCGCTGGACGTCCTAGAGGACACGCTGACCTGCTTCTACAACCTGACCTACCCGAACAAACGCATCTATTTTCTGGACGACACGCGCTACGATCTGCCCAAGGACGACCCGCAGAAGATGGCCGAGTACCGGGGCAAGATCGACGAGCTGTGCCAGCGCATCGGTGTGAATCTGTTCCGTCGCCCCTGGCGCGGGGCCAAGGCCGGCATGATCAACGACTTCCTGGACTACCTGGCCGAAAAGCCCGTGGCCCAGGCCAGCCTGACCTCCTTTGAGGACCGGCCTCGCAGCGGGACCGGCGGTACGGAGAAATACATCATCGTCTTCGACGCGGACATGAACCCGCTGCCGGACTTCGTGGAGCCGCTGGTGGCCTTCATGGAGCAGCACCACAAGCTGGCCTTCATCCAGACCCCGCAGTACTACTCGAATTTTGAGGCCAACCGCGTGGCCAAGGCCGCCGGGCTGCAACAGGCCGTGTTCTATGAGTATATCTGCGAGGGCAAAAGCGCCCAGGACGCCATGTTCTGCTGCGGCACCAACGTCATCCTGCGGCGCGAGGCCCTGCTCGACGTGGGCGGCTTCGACGAGACCTCGGTCACCGAGGACTTCGCCACCAGCCTGCGCTTCCACATGAACGGCTGGAGCAGCGCCTACCTGAACAAGATCTGCGCCTTCGGCATGGGGCCGGAGGACCTGGGCGGATATTTCAAGCAGCAGTTCCGCTGGGCGCTCGGCACCGTGGGCCTGCTGCGCTCCATCGGCCGGGAATTTCTGCGCGGGCCCTCGCGCCTGCCCGCAGCCAAGTGGTGGGAGTATTTTCTTTCCGGCACGCACTATTTCGTGGGCTGGGTGTTCATCGTCATGGCCGTGTGCCCGCTTCTGTACCTGTTCAGCGACACGCCCAGCTACTTCGCCCGGCCCGAGCTGTATTTCCTGTTCTTCCTGCCTTACATCATCCTCACCGTGACCATCTTTTTGTACTCCATGAGCCAGCGCAAGTACCGCTTCCGCGAACTGGCCCAGGGCATTCTGCTTCAGGCCATCACCTTCCCGGTGTACATGCAGGCCTCGCTCCAGGGCCTTGTGGGCGTGCGCGGCAGCTTCGGCATCACGCCCAAGGGCGGCAGCACCTCGCTTGCCATGTACAAGCTCTGGCCGCAGCTTGGGCTGGCCCTGGCCTGCCTGGGCGGGTTCACCTGGGGCATGCTGCGCCTCTACCATGGCGATGGCCCGCCCCTGGCCCTGCTGACAAACGCGGGCTGGTGCCTGTACCACTTCTGCATCCTCTCCACCACGCTGTTTTTCAACTTCCCCGAGGAGGACACGCTGTGAGCGCCCCACGCCGGTATCTCTGGTCGGTCATGCTGCTCGCACTTTGCCTTGGCGCTTGCGTACCAGATGGCGGCAGCGCAAAGCGCAGCACCCCGGCCTTTGGCGTGGCCCTGGACGGCCTGCCCGTGACGCCAGGGATGATCGACGCGGCCAAGGCCTCCACGGGCCTGCCCGTGCGGCTGGTGCAGTTCTATGCGCAGTGGCCGGCAAATCCAGCCGAACCGCATGGCGAACATCTCGCCAGTCTGACTGCCAGTCTGGCCGCCAGCCAGACCGCCGGAGCCGTGCCCTGCGTCACCTGGGAACCCATGGGCATCGGCGCGGGCGGGCGCGAGACCGTCATCCCGGCAGAGCGCATCCTGGCCGGGGAGTACGACGCCTACATTGCGGCATTCGCGCGCGCGGTGCGGGATTTCGGTGCGCCGGTGCTGGTGCGGCTGGCGCACGAGATGAACCTGGCGCGCTACCATTGGGGCTCGGACGCCGCAGGCTACGGCCCGCAGAGCCCGGAACGCTACAAGGCCCTGTTCCGCCGCGTGGTGGAGATCTTCCGCGCCCAGAGTGCTGGCAACGCGCTCTTCGTGTTCTGTCCCAACGTGGACTCGCTGCCGGTGGAGCCGTGGAACCGCGCCAGCGCCTACTACCCGGGCGATGGCTACGTCGACGTGCTGGGCATGGACGGCTACAACTGGGGCACCACCCACACCAAGGGCGCCCACGGCTATGACAGCTCCTTCCGGCCTTTCAAGGAGATCTTCCGGCCGCTGTATGATGAACTGAAGACCCTGGCCCCGGCCAAGCCGGTCATGGTCTTTGAGACGGCCTCCGCCTCCAAGGGCGGCGACAAGGCCCGCTGGGCCGCCGAAGCCCTGGACACGGCCTCGGCCTGGGGCCTTGCCGCCGTGGTCTGGTTCGAGGTGGACAAGGAGCAGGACTGGCCCCTGCGCAAGGGCGCGGCCGTCGATCCGGCACCAGTCGCCCGGCCCTACCTCACCGACGACCCGGCTTGGCTTGAGAAGGTGCTGCCCCAGCGTCCACATGGGCAGTCGCAGCGGGAGAAGCGGCCATGAGCAAGGCTGACCGCCACGCCAAACGTCTGGCTGTCGAGTCTGTGGTGCTGCCGTTTCTGGGCTCCCGGGCCGAGGACTATCAGAGCTTCGAGTACCTGCTGCAGGACGTGAGTGTGGGCGGCGTGGGCATAGCGATCCCGCGCTGGGTGGTGGCGCGGGAGACTCTGCGCCAGGGCGAGCGCCTGCACCTGCATCTGCCTTTTGAGCTGGGCGGGCGCATGCTGCACAGCGGCGTCGTCACCTGGGTGCGCTGGGACGAGGAGCAGGAGAGCCAGTTGGCGGGCGTGCTGCTGGACACCCACACCCCGGCGCTTTATCCGGTCTACGTCTCCGTGGGCACCAGGGAAGTGGCCATCGACCTGGAGGACTTTCCGGGGCTCGAGCACATCCTGTCGCAGGTGCTCAAGGACTCGCTGCTGCTCAAGCGCGGCATCCTGGTCTACCTGAAGCATCTGACGGCGTTTTTTTCGCGGGTCTGCGACCTGAACCGGGAGGAGTACGCCTTGTTTCGGGAGGTCGTCATCGAGGACGTGCGGGCCAAGGTCTTGGCCAACGCTGAGCGCCTTGAGATCATGCAGCCGCGCTCTGGCGAGGAGATGGAGGGAACTCTGGCCCGGCTGGATTTGTCCGAGCTGCGCCAGGCCATGGAGCCGGAGCTCTATGTGGACATGTTCCGCGCCGCCCTGGGCGACGAGACCGTGATCCTGTTCCTCAAGGCCGTGAAGGAACTGGAGCGCAAGCTCTTGTCCAACTACAACACCTGCGTGTTGCTCTACATCAACTCACTGTGACTGCTTCTTGAAGCCCTTGCGCATGATCAGCACGTTGCCCTGCTCCCCGGCCTTGTAGCCCACGCTGTCGGCCGCGCTGCGGATGAGAAAGAGCCCCATGCCGCCCTCTGGCAGTTCCTCCAGGCTCCGGGCAATAATCATGTCGTTGTTCAGCTTCTGTCTGTCCTCAAGCGGCGCGCCCTTATCGTACACGCCAATGACCATGCCTGTGCCGTCCACGGCCAGGGTCACGCGCACCAGGCCGTCGGTCTTGCCCTTGTAGGCATGCTTGATGGCGTTGTTAACCGCCTCGCACACGGCCAGCTCCAGCGCGTCGGACTCATCCGGAGTCAGGGGCAATCCCCCGCAGATGCCGCGCACGGCCAACCCCACCAGGTGCACCAGTTCCAGGCGGCTGGCGATGGAGAGCTCGATCGTCTCCATATGCTTAGTCCGGTGTCGGTGCGGCTGAAAGCGCGGCCACGGCCTCGGCGGTTGTGCCGAAGATGCGGAACACGCCCCGGTCCAGTCGGGTGATGGCGAAGAGCTTGCGGACCTTTTCGCTCAGGCAGCACACGGCGATCTCGCCTGCTCCGCCCAGGGTCTTCATGCTCGACATGAGCGAGGCCAGGCCGCTGGAGTCCATGAAGTCCACCGCCGCGAGATCGAGCACGAAGCGCTTGGCCCCCTGATGGATCAGGTCCACCATATTGCTTTTGAAGAGCGGCGCCGCGGCTGCGTCCATGCGCAGGCCCTTGAAGAGCACCACCGTGACCCCGCCCTCAAGCCTGTTCTCAAATTCCATGTGTTCCTCCTGGTTCAAACCCTGCTGAAGCGTGCACAGACAAGGGAAATATCGTCATCTGGCGGACGGCCGTCCGCGTGGGCCTGCAGCTTGCCGGTAAGCATCATGAGCATCTGTTCCGGCGTTTGGCCACGCGCAGAGCGGAACAGTTCCTCCAGGCGTTCCGTGCCGAACTGCTCGCCGTCGGGGCTCTCCAATTCGCTCACGCCGTCCGTGTAGACCAGCAGCATGTCGCCCTCCTGTACGTCAACCTTGCCCTGGGCGTAAGTGTCGCCAAACCCCATGCCCACCAGGGTGCCGCCTTCCTCCAGGAACTCGAGCCCACCCCCGGCGCGCAGAAGCATGGGCGGAGGGTGCCCGGCATTGCAGTAGGACAAGGTGCCCTTTTCTGTGTCGTAGAGCAGGTAGAACATGCTGAAGAACTTGTCGAACCGCTCCAGGGGGAAGGCGGAATCGAGCAGGCGCAGCACCCCCTCCGGCGCCCTGGGCTGGTCAAGGAACTTGTCCATGAGCAGGTCGCCGGAGGGCGAAAGTTCTTGGGCAAGGGTCACGGAAACCAGGGCCGCAGGGATGCCGTGGCCGCTGACGTCGACCATGTACAGGCAGGTGTGCTGCGCGCTCAGGCAGACCACGTTGAAGATATCGCCGCCGATGGTGGCGCTCGGCATGAAGCGGTAGTCCGTCTCAATACCAAGGGCGCATGTGCCTTCCTTGGGAAGCAGGCTGCGCTGGATCTCCGCTGCGGCCTCCATGTCGGCGTCGATGAGCCTTTGGCGCTCCTCAAGCTGAAGCTGTGTGGCCTTCAGTTCGGTCACATCGTTCACCAGAACGAAGAATCCCAGAACGCGGTCGCCGTCATAGTCAGGGATGTAATGGGCCAGGGTGTAGCGCGTGCTTCCGTCTGTCTTGGTCAGCACCCGCTCGAAGTGTTGCGGCTCGCCGCGCAGTGCGCGCAGGACGAACTGTTCGTTCTTGGCGAAGATCTCCGGCCCCAGCAGATCCTGCATGCGCATGCCAAGAATTTCCTGCGAGGGCCGCCCGAACCAGTCCAGGTAGGCGCTGTTGGCGAACTCGCAACGCAGCTCCGCGTTCCAGTAGCCCACAAGGCCTGGAATGTTGTTCGTGATCGACTTCAGGAAATTCTCGCCCTTGGCCAGCGCGGCGTTGGCGGCCTCCATCTCCTCGCGCGCGCGCGCGCGCTCGGAGATGTCGCGCAGGATGCCAGTGTAGAGCCGCTCGCCGCTGGTCACGATTTCGCTGACGGCCAGCTCCAGCGGAATGATGACGCCATCCTTGCGCTTGCCGGGCACCTCGCGCTGCCCCTTGCCTATGACGTGTGGCACGCCGGTGCGGGCGTAGCGCTCCAGGTAGCCGTCATGCTGGCTGTGGTAGGGCTCGGGCTGGAGCATGTTGACGTTGTGCCCCACCAGCTCCTCAAGACTGTAGCCGAAGGTCCGGCAGGCAGCCTGATTGGCCGTGAGGATGCGCCCGAACTGGCTGACCGTGAAAATGGGGTCCACGGCGTTGTCCAGCACGGCGGCAAGGCGGGCCTGGCTCTCTCGCAGGGCGTTCTCCGCGGCGAGACGAGCCGAGATGTCCACGCCGATGCCGAGGAACCCGATGATGCTGTCGTGACGGTCGCAGATGGCCGTGACGACGAGCTCGATCGGCACATGGCTGCCGTCCTTTCGCACGTAGGTCCACTGGCGCACGTCGTAGCCGCCCTCACGCGCCAGGGCCACGAAAATGTCAAAGCCCTCCAGGGAACGGCCAAGCCGCTGGGAGAGTTCCTCGCCGTAGGCCATGACCTCCGGGCCAAGGTGGATGATCTCCGGCGTGTGCAGGCCCACCATCTCGTCGGCGCTGTAACCGAGCATGTTCTCCGCGCCGTGGTTGAACACGGTGATGAGGCCCTCGTTGTCCGTGGCGATGATGGACACCTGGCTGGCTGCGTTGACCAGCCCGGCCAGCTTGGCGGAGTCGGCCTCGGCGCGGCGGCTCTCGGTTATGTCCCGGAAGGTGACCACCGCTCCGACGACCTCGCCGGCGCGGCGCTGGGGATACGACCAGTACTCGGCCGGAAAGCTGGAGCCGTCGGCGCGCCAGAGCACTTCATCGTCCACGTGGGAGCCCTGGCCCAGTCGGAAGGCCTGGAAGATGCGGCAGTCGTGTACGTCGAAGGCCGAACCGTCCTTGTGCGTATGGTGGATGAGCGTGTGCATGTTCTTGCCGAGCAGCTCGTCCACGCTCTTGAAACCGAGCACGCGCACGCAGGCCGGGTTGCAGAATGTGCACAGGCCGCTGGTGTTGATGCCGTAGATGGGCTCGCCGGTGGACTCCAGCAGCAGGCGGATCTTCTCCTCGCTCTCGCGCAGTTCGATGGTCATGCGGTCGGCCAGCGCCAGCGCCCGCTGCCGGGTGCTCAGAAGCGACAGCGCGATGAAAAACAGCAGCAGGCTGATGCAGATGCCGCCCATGAGCACCAGCAAGGGCATGGCGCGGTCCAGGCTGGCCTCGAAGCCCGGCAAGGAGCGGAAGCCCAGGGTCCAGTTACGGCCAAAGACAGCCAGGGTACGGGCCGATGCGAACATTGGCTTGCGTCCGGAGGCGGAATCTTCGGCAAAGGCCTGGCTACGATACATGAGGTTGTGCTCAATCCGGTCCGGCCCGTCGTACACCTCAAGTCCGAGTTCGGAGATGGTCTTGCCGACGATGCCCTGCATGAAGTTGTTCATGCGGAAGGGGCTGTAGACATAGCCGAGCAGGGCCGCGCGGCGGTCGCTGCCGGTGTAGACGGGTGCGCCGGGCTTGTAGAAGGGCAGATACATGAGAAAGCCGGCCTGGACTTCCTCGTTTGTCTCCTGCACCAGGGTCACGCGACCGCTGATGGTGGTCTGGCCTGTGTCGCGGGTGCGCTCCATGGCCGCGCGGCGGGTTGGCTCGCTGAACATGTCGAAGCCGAAGGCGCGCTTGTTGCGTGCGTCGAAGGGCTCCAGGTATACGATGGCCGTGTAGATGGAGCGCGGGCCAGCCGGGCGGATCTCGTACTCGGTAAAGCCGTCGCGGCGCAGGCGTTCCACGTGAGCCTGGACCTCCGCCGGGGGCACCACCACGGCATAGCCCATGCCTTGTATGCCGGGATAGTTCTGCAGCAGGTTGAGCTTGCCGACGTAGTCGTGCCATTGGAGGCGGGAAACGTCGCCCACGGAGGCGAACAGCGCCAGCCCGCCGCGCAGAGCCAGCTCGTAGGCCCCGATACGGTCCACGATAGCCATGGTGATCTCAGAGGCGCGGTTCTCGAAGCGTTCGCTGGCGAGATCCTTTGTCAAGCTGTCGGCATAGCGCCAGCCAGCCACGGATATCGCCAAGCAGGCCGCCAGCAAGAGCAGGGGGAGCAAAAGGAGCTTCCACGCGAAGTCGGCATCACGTGTGGGGGATGGTGCTCGGTCGGGTTCAAGGCTGTGCATGGGGTGCTCAATGCATGCAATATGTTGGGTGGACTCTATGATACTCTTACGCAAAATCCAGCAGGTGGCAACAGGAATGACAACGCGGCTGGTTGAGGAGGCCCTCGCCACGAGTGCCAGGCACTCCAGAGGTGCCCATCAACACCCGCGAGGGTCCACAACGCTGTGCATCCACCTCCGGAACACGACGATGCTCGACAAACATGTGGGGCTGTCCGCCATCGCCCTCCTGGCCGACGCCAGCCCCAGGATGATCATCAAGCACTACGACGAGGCGCATGCTTCGGAGACGGAGAAGGCCGCTGCGCTGCTGCCGAAGCTCGGGGCGGCGAGGGAAGCGCCCATCAGGCTGGTCAAGCCGGTTCAAGTGGCGTGAGGAACCGACACGGGAAAGATGAAGGGGCTTGCCTATGCGGAGGCAAGCCCCTTCATCTGGGCAGTGGGAGGCTCCCAGTTTGGTACGGGCCAGCATTCAGCGTTTGGCGCCTTGGATTGTCCTGTATGGTCAGTCCATTCCGTATCACCCGCCAGAATCGCCATTGCGCCCGGGGACACCTCTTCCTATTTCTCCCTGACCTGCTTCATATGTGTTTGTCTTGAGCCAATGGTGCGGAATTTCCGTCCACTGAAATCCAGGGATTTCGTTCGGGCGCTCGCAGAATTCCACCTCCAGCCCCCACGCGTCCACCCGGTTCACTCGGTCATCCACGCAGTAGCCGTACCAGTCGCTGTCGCCGCCCTTTGCGCCCAGCGGGTCGAGGGCGGTGAAGCGGCCGGTGTCTGCGTCGTAGTCGCGCCAGACAAAACGCGTGAGGCCGGTGTCGGCGTCAAAGAGCCCGCCCGCGAAGCCGATGGGCAGGCGCACCGCATCGCCCCGAACCTGCAACAGGTTTCCGAAGCTGTCGTATTGCATCGTCTGTACAACATGGCCATCGGACGTGGCAAGGGCCAGCGGCGACCCGACCTGGTCGCAGAGTAAAAGGAACGAGTCCTCGCCGTTCGTCACGCCAACGGGCGTCCGGCCCTCAAGGTACGCCAGCCGCCAGCACTCGCACCCGTCATGAAATTCCGAGGGCCGAAGCGGAGCGAGCCAGCGATAGGCCTCGACGACCCGCCCGTTCACATGCTTCTGCGTCCGCTGGCCCATGGCGTCGTAAGCGTAGTCGATACACCGCCCGTCGGGCAGGTCCACGCGCAGCAGCAGACCCGAGGGCTCGTAGTGGTAGCGCGTTTCGCGGTCGCCCTCAATCTTCAGGTTGCGGAAGCCCGCCTTGTCGTGGCCGTACTGGACGGCTCCGGCCTGTCCCAGCCGGTCGCCCAGGCTGTAGCTGTAGCGCCGCTCGCCGCGGAAGCGCTGGGGGGTGATGTCGGCGAGGCGTCGGCTCTCGTGGTCGTACTGGTAGGACTCCAGCAGCCGCCCGAGCCATCGGCGAGGCGGGCGAGGCGTCCTGCGGAATCATACGCGTAGCGCCGGATTTCGGCCCCACCGCCGAGGTTCAGGGTGCGTTCGGCGATGCGGCCTCCTCGGGGGTCTTTGGCATCGCGCCGCAACGAGAGAACTGGGGAGGGCATAGGAGCTCTTTGCGTTTGCGCACCAAGCAAGATGCCCGGCACAAATTACGCAAGCATAACATGGGGTTTCTGGCCCAGACAAAAATGGATTGGTTTTGGCCGGTAAAGGACAAAAATAGCGGGTTGACAGGGTTTTGGGAAGGGAGGGGGGAATCGCGTGGAGCAGCGCAAACCCGGCCCGCGTTCTCAAATGGCATGACTGGGATTCTCTGTTTGAATGCGCGGTTGTATGGGTCGGCCAGTGCCGAATCGTGCGCGGTTGCTCTTGGCCGTTTCCGTTCGCCCGCAAAATGTCGTGCAAAGCTGTAGTGCAGCAAAGAAAAAGGGCCTGCGATGCTAATCGCAAGCCCTTGATCTTTCTGGTGGAGCTGGAGGGAATTGAACCCACGGCCTCTTGAATGCCATTCAAGAAGATGGCACAGCATGTCCTGAAATTGTTAACTTATTTTGTGCCTGCACTACAAGCATACGACCTTT
>Ga0180007_10001464_pt1 | contig 32160 bp, 25 predicted proteins | sample MM_PC_MetaG_FD_121122 | JGI IMG/M metagenome (GOLD analysis project Ga0180007, IMG submission 121122) | Groundwater microbial communities from the Aspo Hard Rock Laboratory (HRL) deep subsurface site, Sweden - MM_PC_MetaG | ecosystem: Environmental > Aquatic > Deep subsurface > Groundwater... | reverse complement strand
CGTCCATGGCAGCGTCCACGGCGCCATCGGGACCTGGACGGGAAGATGTATCCTCACAGGAAATGCATAAAAATAATATAAACAATTGAAGTATTATAATAATTTTCATTATTTATCGGATTCAGTCCCTGCGGCGACGAAGCAGGAGCGCCACCAGCAGCAGGCCGAAGAACGCACCCGGAGACCGCAACGGGGAGCCGCCACCGGCCCGGCAGGAACAGCCGTCGTCGGGGGTGGCCGCGGGCTCGCCGGTGTCGGAGTCGGGACCCGCGTCGGGGACGTCGCCCTCGCGGCACTCACCGCCGAAGCAGGAGAAGCCGGCTTCGCACGGGGTCACGGGCCCCTCGTCGAGGCAGTCGTCGAGGTCGAACTGGCCGCAGTCGATCGTCGCGGTCTGGCCGACGCAGAAGCGGCCCGCGGCCAGGCAGTCGTCGACGCACCCCTGGGGATCGGGGGCGCACTCGCCCTCGACACAACTCTCGTCCGGACCGCAGAAGGACACGGTCCCCCATTTCAGGCAGACGTCTCCGTCGAAGCGTCCGCAGATGCGGAAGCCCGTGTCACCCTCGCACACCGCGTCGCCGTCGGTACACTCGTCGGTGCAGTCGGCCACGGGTTCGACCGCGATCGCGTCGAAGAGCAGCACGCGCCGCAGGTCATAGCTCTCGCCGGTGTTGTCGTCGAGGCGCACGTACTGCGTGGTGCCCTCGGCCAGCCAGAAGCGCCCGAGGCTCACCCACTGGCCTCCTGAGGTCGAGTGGTTCACGGTGGCCGTGTGCTCGCCTCCGGACGTCGAGATGCGGTAGCGCGCCTGCTGGGAGATCGACAGCGCCGGGGACGGCACGAACGCGGTGATCTCGTAGTTGCCCGCGACGCTCACGTTCAGGCGCCAGGCGGCCCAGGAGTCGGCAGCCGCGTCGGAGGTCGTGTACGTGTAGAATAGGTGTCCGTCATGGCCGGAGGCGTCGTCCCACCAGTACTGGCCGTGCCGCTCGAAGCAGTCGGTCTGCTCGTCGATGATCTTGGGGGTGCCGTCGATGACGATCTCACACGCCGGCGGGACGATGCCGCCCACGGGTACGATGAAGCCGCCGTCGAAGTAGCTCGCCAGGTAGGTGTGCGTGCGCATGCCGCCGGCGCAGGTGCTGCAGCAGTTCTCCTCCTCGACGGTGATGTCCGCGCCCGAGACCGCGATGACGAAGGCGACATGTCCGTAGGTGCCCAGCGTGCGGCAGGCGATGGCGCCCACGACCGGATCGGGCAGCACCTCGTAGTTTGCGTTGGCGGCCGCATACTGGGCCCAGGTCTTGGCGTTGCCCCAGCCCGGCAGGGCCATGTCCCAGTGGCAGCACGCCGAGTGCCAGGCGTACCACGTGCAGTTGCCGTCGTTGTCGCAGCAGGGGTAGGGATTGTTCGCCCCGCAGGTGCACGTGTCCTCGACGCCGCCACACTCATAGACGGCATGGGCCGTCGGGACACCGATGATCGTCAGGACCAGGGAAACCACCATGAGAAACCGCATGCCGCACCTCCGGGATCAAGCTCCCTTCCGTTCTAGTGGAAATCGGTCTAAAAGCCCAACGGAATTTGCGCCGGATCGTTTCTCTGCTACACTCCCTTCATCCGTGCGACACGGTTATTTTTACTCTGCTAACCAGGAGCTTGTCATGCTGAAAAAACTCACCTTATTGATCACCCTGTTCTTCTCCCTCAACCTCGTCGCCTGCGACGACGGCGGCAAATCAGCACCCAAACTGGCGCTGACCGACGTCGAGGGCGAGTACTACAACCTGTTCTGCGAGCAGATCGAGACCTGCGGGGTCAACCCTTACTTCGAAATGGTCATCAACGACCGCCAGGGCTGCCTGGACTTCCTCCAGACCCAGCTCGGCACCGAGGCCGGCCTCGCCGACATGATCGCTGCCGTCAATGAAGGCACCATCGTCTACGACGCCGAGAAGGGCTACGCCTGCGTCGAGGCCATGAAGGCCCTCGCCTGCGACGAGTTCGGCGACCTCGAACCCGAGGCCTGCAACGGGACCTTCACCGGCACCATCGACGACAACGGCGAGTGCTTCCTCAACGAGGAGTGCGTCTCCGGCTACTGCAACACCGAAACGGCCTGCCCGGGCACCTGCGAGCCCGCCGTCGCCACGGGCGACGCCTGCGACAGCACCGATCAGTGTGTCACCGGCGCCAAGTGCGTGCTCGGTGAGTGCGCCGTGTTCACCACGCCGCTGACCACCGGACAGGACTGTGATCCCGATGAAGACTGGTGTGCCACGGGCCTGTACTGCAACCCCGACAACAGCGCCTGCACCACACGCATCGCCGAAGGCCAGGACTGCGACAACGTCTCCGACCTGGAGTGCGAAGCCGGAACGATGTGCTTCGGCATCGGCGACGCCCAGAAGACCTGCATGCAACTGACCCTCGTCGAGACGGCCGACGGGGTCTGTGACTACAACGCCGGGATCATGTGCGCGGCCTACAACGACCTGACCTGCGCCATCGACGACTTCCAGGCCCTCACGGGCACCTGCCAGACCTTCAAGCAGCTCAACGAGGTGTGCTTCGACTCCACCAACCTCGTGATGACCGGCTGCGACATGTTCGGCGACCTGTACTGCGACATGTCCGGTGGCTACCAGGCCGACGGCACCTGCAAGGCCAAGCTGGCCGGCGGCGACGCCTGCACCGACAGCGAGGCGTGCCTCTCCGGGTTCTGCGACGTCGACGTGTGCGCCGACGAAGAAGACGTCTGCCGCTAAAGAGCCGACCCATTTAGCCTTTTTACCTTGAAGCTCTCCACGTCCACGTCCACGTCCATGTCCATGTCGAAATCGAAATCGAAATCGAAATCGAAATCGAAATCGAAATCGAAATCGGAGTCCCGCTTCGCTGCGCTCGCGGATCCCGCTTGCGGCGGATCCCGGCTGGCGCCGGATCCCGCTCACTTTGTTCGCGTTCTGGGGCGTGCGTACGTACAATCACCGAACGTCCAAAATGAGAACTCGATTACCCTGGGTATATTTATCCGATGGAGTTGAGGATCGTCACCTGCCCCGCAGGGCCACGGATATCCACTTCTTCATCTGGGACCCTTTCCTTGGATGCCGGACTAGTCCACGAAGCGGTGCTCCGGCAGGCGGCCGGCGAACCACAGCGCGGTCCGCGCCAGCGACTCGGGCAGATCCGGGCCGTCGAAGACGCCGAAGACCTCGCGGTTGCGGGTGGTGTCGGCCAGCGACTCGCGGATGTCACCGGCGCGCTCCGGCTCCAGCCGCGGCTCCAGCGCGATGCCCAGGGCATCACCGAGCACGCGCAGGATCTCCCAGAGGTTCGTCTGCCGGCCGTTGCCGACGTTGACGATGGTGCCCGGCGGACAGGACGCGGCCCGAAGGTTGGTCCACGCCACCTGCTCCACGGGCACGAAGTCCCGGGTCTGGTTTCCGTCGCCGAAGATCACCGGCGGCCGCCGATCCAGCAGCGCCTTGACGAACAGCGGGATCACCGCACCATAGGGCGATTCCGGATCCTGCCGCGGACCGAACACGTTGAAGTAGCGCAGGCAGACGGTCTCGAAACCATACAGGGACTGGAAGTTCGACAGCAGGTACTCCGCGCCGATCTTGGCGGTGGCGTAGGGTGAGGCGGGATCGGGCCGGCGGTCCTCGGCCAGCGCCCCGGAGGCACGGGGTCCATACACCGCGCAGGAGCTGGAGAAGATCAGCCGGCGGGCGCCATGACGGCGGGCGGCCTCGGCCAGGGTCAGCGTCCCCTGCCAGTTCACCGAGAGGCTCTCGACGGGGTGCTCGACGGAGTACACGACCGAGGGCAGCGCCGCCAGATGGAAGACGAGCTCCACCCCCGGCAGCAGGCGGTCCAGCAGCGACGCGTCGCGGATGTCGCCACACACGAACTCCGCGTGTGGCCGCAGCTCCAGGATGTTGTGCTCATGCCCCGAGGACAGATCGTCGAGGATCGTGACCTGCGCGCCCGCGGCGACCAACTGCGCCGCCACGTGGGAACCGATGAAGCCGGCGCCGCCGGTGACCAGACAAGAGACACCCTGAAATGCTGTCATGAGGATCCACTCCGCGAAAGCCCGCAGTCACTGCGGGATGAAACCAAATTCACTGCGGGATGAGCACCCGGATCCAGCCCTTCGAGGCGAGATGCCGCAGAAACAACTCCGTTCGGCGCTCCAGGTTTGGCTCGCCCGGAAACTCGCGCTCCAGGACCGCCCATAACTCATCCCACCGCACACCCTCTTCCCCAGTCTGGGGGACGCCGCCACAGGCCGTGAACACGGCCGAACCCAGCCGGTCCAACTGAAGCCGGTGCACCTTGGTGCCACGCGTCAGGCGGGCGAACCATCCTGTCGGCGGGGGAATCAGCAGGACCACGTCGCCTTCGGGATCGGTCTCGAAGGAGCAGGACTGCCGAAAGCGGGATTCGGGAGGGAAAAGGTTCATGGATTTGGACGGCTATTCGTCGGAAGCCTGCGTCTCTTCGGTCGCCGGGGCCTTGATTGCCTTCAGCGAGAAGAAGACGATGAAGGCGCCCAGTCCGATGATCACGAGCATCGCCGAGGACCAGTGACCGAACCAGGACGGGATCTTGTAGAAGACCTTGTAGCCCTGCTTGATCAGGTCGGCCGCCTCGGCCGGAGGCGCGTAGAGCTTCAGTTTGGCCGCCACCAGCGCCGCGAGCAGGATGCCCACGAGGGCCTCGCCGGCGACCAGGCCCGACGCGATCAGCAGCCCGCGGTTCTCGACCCGCTCCTTGGCGTCCTTGTCATCCTTGGCCGCGCGTTTGACGAACACCGACACGACCCAGGCGATCAGACCGCCGATGAAGATCGCGGACACGGTGTCAAACGGCAGGTACATGCCCACCGCGATGAGCATCGGGGAGGGCGCGCCGATCAGGATCAGCGCCACGGCGAACAGCATGCCGATGACGATCAGTCCCCACTCCATGGTGCCGCCGATGATGCCCTTGGACATCTCGGCCATCAGGCCAGCCTGGGGGGCAGGAAGCGCGTCGGTGCCGATGCCGCCGCCATAGGTGTGCAGCAGCCACAGCACGGGAACGAGCACGAGGGCGGCCGCCACGACGCCGATCAGTCCGCCGACCTGCATTTTCCAGGGGGTCGCGCCGAGGTTGTAGCCCACGCGCCAGTCCTGGATCATGTCGCCGGCCACACCGGCCACACAGCACACGACCGTGGCCACGCCCAGCACCGCGGCGATGCCCGCCTGTCCCTTCATGCCAAGCAGCACGAGCAGGCCCGCGGCCAGCAGGAGGGTGGACAGCGTCAGGCCGGAGATCGGGTTCGAGGACGACCCGATGATCGACACGAGGTAGCCCGCGACGGCCGCGAACACGAAGCCGGCCACGACCATGACCAGGGTGGTCACCAGCGCGATGAGCGGGCTCTTGGTCAGCCAGAAGTACACGGCGAACATGGCGCCGATGGTGACGACGATCCCGAGCAGCACCGTCTTGAAGTTCATGTCCTGATGCGGACGTTCCACCGCCTCGTCGGACTTGGCGCCGGTCAGGGAGGCAAAGGAGCGCTTCATGCCCATGATCAGGTTGTTGCGCATCTTGAACAGCGTGAAGAAGGCGCCGACGATCATCGCGCCGATGGCGATGATCTTCACGTTCTGCGCGTAAAGGCCCTTCTGACCGCCCAGCATGGCGAACAACGCGGGCGCCGGATTGCCGGAACCGGACGTGATCTCGCAGATCTTCTGCCCGGCCGCGGTGCCGCCCATCACATTGACGAAGATGATGATCGGCATCAGGAACAGCCAGCCGAACACGCCACCGGCCAGGGTGATCGCGCCCAGGCGGGGACCGATGATGAAGCCGACGCCCAGGAACGCGGGCGAGGAGGCCGGGGTCTGGATCGGCAGCACGGCCTTGCCCACGCCGGCGACGACCTTGTGGGAGCTGCCCAGCAGCGGGATGCCGTTGCCGTTGCGGAAGATCTCGATCAGCGCAGACAGCCCCATCGCGCCGAAGACCATGCCGGCGCCGGAGCTTCCGCCCTGGCCGGCCTTCACGATCTCCGTGCAGGCCTGTGATTCAGGGAACGGCAGGCTGGAGTCATCCATGAACGTGCGCCGCAGCAGGATGACGAACAGCACCCCGAGGATGCCGCCGACGAGCAGCAGCGCCGTGGCCTGAAGATAGTTGAAGCTTGTCCACACCCCGGAGACGATGAACGCCGGGATCGTGAAGATCGCGCCCGCAGCGAGGGCCTCGCCGACGGCGCCGGTGGTACGGGCCAGGTTCTCCTCGAGGATGGTGCCCTTGAAGAGCTTGAGGACCGCCATGGCGATGACGGCGGCCGGGAAGGTCGCCGCGACGGTCATGCCGGCCTTGAGGCCCAGGTAGGCGTTGGCTGCGCCCAGAATCATGGACATCAGCACGCCCAGCAGGATCGCGGGCAGCGTCAATTCCTTCATGGGTCGGTCCACGGGAACGTACGGCTTGTATTCACTCATGAGAAACTCCAGTCCAGGGGTGAATCGTTAACAGAAAAATTCCACTCGCGCCTCATTGCTTACATAAAACGTGAGTGAGCGTCAAGTAAATTACCTCGCCATCAAACAGGTCGGACGGGGCAGACCGATCAGACCGGTCGGACGGGGCAGACCGATCAGACCGGTCGGACTGGTCAGACTCCGCAGGGCGTGCTATGTATGGCCGTCATGTGGCGACTTCTCCCCCTAATCCTGCCTCTCTTCCTGACCGCCGCTGGCTGCGATCCACTTGTTGTCGAGAGCTTCGGCCAGTGCGGCGACGGCGCCCGGAACACCGGCGAGGAATGCGACCAGGGGGTCGACAACAGTTCATTCGAGCCCGACACCTGCCGGACCGACTGCACCAGGCCACGGTGCGGCGACGGCGTGAAGGACTCCGGCGAGGACTGCGACCTTGCCCAGACCGGCGGGCTCGCCTGCGAGGACCTGGGCTTCGATCGCGGCATCCTGCAGTGCGACGACCAGTGCCGCTTCGACCTGCGGCTGTGCTCCACCTGCGGCAACGGCCTCGCCGAGCCCGGAGAGGCCTGTGATCTGGGAGATCTGGGCGGCATCACCTGCGTCGGCGCCGGCTTCTCCGGCGGCACCCTGCGCTGCCACCTCAACTGCGAATATGATTATTCCCTGTGCTCGGGCGGCTGCGGCAACGGCATCCTCGAGAACGATGAGGACTGCGATTCCGAGACCGTCCCGGAGCCTGAATGCTCAGCCATCGGCTTCACCTCAGGCATGGTATCATGTGACAGATTCTGTCACCTCGACCTCACCGGCTGCGAAGGCGGCTGCGGCAACGGGCGCGTCGAGGTGGGCGAGACCTGCGACGACGGTAATTTCACGGACCGGGATGGCTGCGTGGGATGCCGCGAACCCTCCGGGACCTACGAGATTTATCTGGAAATGGATATGCCTGAACTGGTCTCCGACGCCGACATAGCGGATCTCGACGGTGACGGCATCCCGGACCTGCTCTTTGCGGTCATCAGCGAAGATCTGGCATCGGGGGCCCTGTTCTGGACCTCCGGCGCCGAATCCCACACCATCACCCACACGCTCATCGAGGGCCCCTTCCTGTTCGCCCGCGCCGTGCGCCGGCCCGGCGGAAGTCTGGCCCTGCTGGGCGTGTCGCTGGCGCCCGACGGCACCGCGCTGTTCCACTGGGCTGTTGGCCTGGACAGCCCCTTCTCGGTGCTGGCCGGACCGGATCGACCGGTGGATCTGCTGGCGGCCGACCTCGACGGTGATGACGGTGAGGAGATCGTATTCTCCGCCTTCCAGTCCCAGAACCTGATCCTGTTCGACCCGATCGCGGGCACGTTCACCGGCATCAACGCCATGGGCGGGCTTCCCCAGGCCATCGGACGGATCGACTTCAACCAGGACGGCGCCTGGGATCTCGTCGTCGCCCGCGGTACCTCCCAGTTGCTGTCGATGATCCAGCAGGTAGCCGGCGCCTGGACCTACACCTCGGCCCGATACCTGGGCGGGCGTCCCGGCGATGTGGCCGTCGCCGATGTCGATGGCGACGGGGTCGACGACGTCCTCGTGACGGATCTATCCGGTCCCAGATTGTACGCCCTGCGCACGGTCTCGGGCACCCTTACGACCCGCGTGGAGTTGGTGCTGCCCTCCTCGGCCGCGCGCATCGATGCCGGGCGCATCGACGCCGACGGCATCACGGACCTGCTCCTGACCCTGCCCGACGAGAAGGCCGTCGCCGTGTTCTCCGGCTCCGGCAACTGGAGCTTTTCGCGCCTGTTCACCTACGGACCCTGCGAGACACCCGACTGGGCCCGCCTTTATGACATGGACGCTGACGGTTTCCTGGATCTGGTCTTCTCCTGCCGCCACGACCGCCGGATGGTCGTGCTTCGCACGGTGCCGAGGTGACGGTCTCCCGCCTCAGCCTGCTGCTGCTGGTGTTCGCGTCGACCTGCACCCGGGGGCGCGATGCCGATCCGCCGCCGGCCGAACCGGCCACCCGGGCCGTGCTCACCGGCGATCTCATGGTTCCACTGGCCGGATCCACTGATTCACCCGCCATGCCGGAAGATTCACCCGCCCAACCGGCCGGTTCGCTTGCCGAACCGGAGCACCGGATCGCCCGCCGGACCCTGCGCCGGGCCCCCTCGCCGATCTCCTGGCCCTACGAGGACGTGGATATCTCCTCACCCTATGGATTCCGCATCCACCCTACGCTGCAGGCCGTGAAGATGCACCGGGGTCTTGATTTCCCCCGCAGCCTCGGCTCTCCGGTCACGGCCGTGGCCGACGGAACAGTACAAAAAGTCATGTATGATGGGTTCTACGGCAACGTCGTGTTCGTAGATCACGAGGGCGGATGGCAGAGCGTTTACGCCCACCTGGCCGAGATCGCAGTGCTCCCTGACGAGGCCGTGGGTGCCGGCGCGCTGATCGGCCTGACCGGCAGCACCGGGCGCTCCACGGGCGCCCACCTGCACCTGGGCATCCTGGTCGACGGAAAGAGCGTGGATCCCCTGTATTTCCTTGGTCGCACCTGGACCCCGGATCACCTCTCCGACGGCCCGTTCCCGGCACTGAGTCCGCCGGAGAAAAATCTGTCCCCGTCCCCCGGAGATGATCCCTATTCGGGCGACTGAACGGGTCTGTCACTGTAAAAAAACGCTTGCAACGAACGTCCAATTCTGGTATGTGGGGCGTGCAATTGAAGGTGACCGTGAAGTGGGCACTTTAGCCCACTTTTTTTTTACCTTCGAAAACCGAGTGTTTTGATGGCGTACCCGGATCTGAAAAACGTACAACCCGTCTTGGAAAATGTCGCTTCTGAATGCGGCGTTTCGATCTGGGGCGTGGAGTGGACGACCGAGGACGGGCGGGTCATCCTGAGAGTATATGTGGAGCATGAAAACGGTGTGAACATGGAGACGCTGACCAGCGTCACCCGGAAACTGAACCTGCAGTTGGACGAGACCGATCCGGTGCCCTGCACCTATACGCTTGAGGTTTCGTCCCCGGGTCTGGAACGCCGGTTGTTCACCCTCGAGCAGTGCTCCCGCTACGTCGGCTCGGTCGTGAAGGTCAAGTGCACGCCGGAGACCCCCCAGTCCCGGAAGCGCTTCAAGGGCCGCCTGGCGGCCGTGGAAGAGGAATGTCTCGTTCTGGAGGACGGCGCCGACACGGCGCGTCTGCCGTTTTCCCAGGTGGCCACTGCGCACCTGGTCTACGAGTAGACCCGCGCTTCCGGTCGGTGACTGATCCGTTTGTGGAGGTTGGTATGCAATTCGAGTTGGATAAACTTCTGGAATCTGTCAGCAGAGACAAAAACATAGACAAGGCGATCCTCGTCGACACCCTGGAGCAGGCCATCCTCTCGGCGGCCCGGAAGGTCTTTGGAGCCAACCGGCAACTGGAAGCCCGGTACAACGCCGAGACCGGCACCGTGGAACTGTTCCTGATCCTGACGATTACGGAAAACACCAGCGAAGCCGGTGTGTCCTGCACCTTCGCCGACGCCAAGGCCCACGGCCTCGAGGCCGAGGTCGGCGACGAGATCCTGTTCCAGATTTTCTACCACCCCACCGAGGACAAGAAGGCCATCGAGCAGGAGAAGCAGTTCGGCAAGCTCCTCAACCTGAAGGACTACCGCAAGACCTTCGGCCGGATCGCCGCCCAGACCGCCAAGCAGGTCATCATCCAGCGCGTGCGCGCTGCGGAGCGCGAAACCATCTATAAGGAATTCAAAGATCGCGTCGGCGACGTCATCAACGGCGTCGTGCGGCGGTTCGAAAAGGGCAACATCATCGTCGACATCGGCCGCACCGAGGCCGTCCTGACCCAGAAGGAACAGATCGCGACCGAGAGCTACCGCGCCGGCGATCGCATTGTGGCCTACGTCAAGGAAGTCCGCAGCGACAACAACAAGAAGGACAGCAAGCTCGACCCGCGCGGACCCCAGATCTCCCTGTCCCGCCGCGAAGAGGGTCTGGTGCGCCGCCTGTTCGAGATGGAAGTGCCCGAGATCTTCCAGGGCATCGTGACCATCGAGGCCATCGCCCGCGAGCCGGGATCCCGCACCAAGATTGCCGTATCCAGCCGCGACCGCGACGTGGATCCGGTGGGCGCCTGCGTCGGCCTCAAGGGCCTGCGCGTTCAGAACATCAAGCAGTTCCTCAAAGGGGAGAAGATCGACATCGTCCCCTGGGATTCGGAGTCTGCCCGGTTCGTGTGCAACAGCATCGCGCCTTCGCAGGTGTCCAAGATCATCGTCGACAGCGCCGCGCACACGATGGAACTGATCATCCCCGACGACCAACTCAGCCTGGCCATCGGCAAGCGCGGACAGAACGTGCGCCTGGCCTCCCAGTTGACGGGATGGAAGATCGACATCTACTCTGAGAGCAAGGTCGTGGAGTTGGAGAAGCGCATGCGCGACCAGATCGCCTCGATCGAGGGCGTCGGCGCGGACCTGGCCGAGACCATCTTCAAGCTCGGATGGCGCTCCCTGGAGGATGTGGCCCAAGCCAATCCCGAGGATTTGGCCTCCATTCCTGGGCTTGGCGGCCTCGAGTCCGCGATCCGCATCTCCAGCGGCGCACGCCTGCTGCTGGAAATGCAGGACGGCGGCGAGGAGATGGTCTCCGAGGACGAGCGCATCCTGGAACTGCAGGGCGTGGACGACTACACGCTCACGATCCTCAAGTCCAGCGGCTACACCACGGTCGCGCAAATCTACCAGTCCACCCCCGAGGTAATGACTGAGAACACCGGCATCGCCCTGCGGCAGTGCCAGCGCATCCATTACTCAGCCGGTGTGAGCCTGGGCCTGGAAGATCGTTCCGAATCCAAGGAATTCGCTCAACTGGGCTACCTCGACTCGGAAGAGGAGTAGGTCCTCTTGTTACAGGAAGGGTTCTCGTCGATGTCTATGACCCGTGAATACGGCAACTCCGGAAGCTCCGCTCCACGAGGCGGCCTGATCGGGAGCGTGCGCTCCTGTGCGGCCTGCCGGACCCGGACCGTCTCCCGCGACTTGATCCGCTTCACCAACGACGGCAACGCCTGGCAGTGCGTGGTCCCGGGCACCTCCCAGCACGGACGCGGGGTCTCCCTGTGTCCGAAACCGGGCTGTTTCGACCGCGCCTGCAATTCCCGCAAGTCACGGTTCTCCGGCCCTTCCAACGGGACCGGCGGACGGCCGTCAGCACAAACGCTGCTTCAGACGGCCCTCGATTCGTATCAGGAACGCATCCGTCTACTGCGACGCAGCGGCGGACATCTCGCCGCGGACGTCCTCGATCCAGTTCTTTCGCAGCTCCACACCGCGCTTTTGACTCTGCCTCCATGCAGGTCGGGAGAGACGCATGTCCGATAGTATTAAGATCATGTATCTCGCCAAGGAATCCAACCTGGAATACCAGGCGATTATTGACGAAGTCAAAGAACTTGGCGTATTTGAGAAAGTCACCAAGTACACTGAGATCACCCGGGACCAGGCCGACACCATTCTCGAGAGCATCCGGCGGCGACGACGCGCGGCGATCCTCGAGACACAGGTGCAGGGCGGTGCCATGATCCGACGCAAGGTGACCACGGTGACGGTTGAAAAAGCCGAGGATGCTCCGGCAGCCGAACCGACCACGTCGCGCCAGCGCCGGGTCGCCGCCCGCGAGGAAGCCGCTGCAGAGGCCGCCGCAGAGGCCGCCGCTACGGAGACCGTAGCAGAGGCCGCCGCTACGGAGATCGTAGCAGAGGCCTCCACAGAGAAGACCGACGAGAGCGCAGCCGAAGAAACCCGCCCTCGACTCTCTTCGCGACGCGCCAAAAGTGTCGAAGAGACAACGCCGGCCGAGGAACCCATGACGGAAAGCGAAACCGCCAGCCCGGTCGAGGAAAACCTCCCTGAGCGACAGATCCCTGTCCTCGCCGAGGAGGCAGAACCTTCCGTCGTGGCTGCCGAGGAGCCGGTGGCACCCGCCGAGCCCGCACCCGAGCAAGAAGCGGTCGAGACCGCCAGTCCGGTCGTGAAACCCCAGCCCGAGGCCACGCACGCCGCGCACGCCAGCCCGTTGTCCGAAGTGACCGCGCCCGTCGTCGATGAGACACCCGCAACCGCGTCGCCTGCCGCAGTACCTGCCGCAGCTCCTGCAGCCGTGCCCGCCGAAGACGAGGCCAAGCCTTCTTCCAAGCGCTTCCTTCCGTCGTCCGCCCGCCCTGAAGCGTCGGCCTCCCCGATCGAGAAGCCTGCCGCGACGACCCGCCCCGGGGCACGTCCCGGCGGTGTCGCCGTCGGACCCAAGGAAGAGAAGAAACTCGGACCCACGGGACGCTTCATCGTCCTTCCCTCGCCGAGCAACCGGTCCACGACGCGTGTCGACGGCGCCAAGCCCGGCGACACCGGCACCGCGCCCAAGCCCGCTGACTCCCGCGTCTCCTACAAGGAAAAGCGGCAAGAGGAAGAGCTGCTGCGCAAGACCGGTTACATGCGCCACAAGAAGTCCGACTCCGTGCGACCTGCGCTTCCGCCCGAAGGCAAGCGCAAGATCAAGGTCGACGAGTTCATCTCCGTCTCGGAGCTCGCCAAGCAGATGGGCCTCAAGGGCACGGAGCTCATGAAGAAGCTCCTCAGCCTGGGCCAGATGGTCACGATCAACTCCACGCTCGACTTCGACACAGCCACCATCGTGGCCTCCGAGTGGGGCTACGAGATTGAGAACGTGGCCTTCCAGGAGGAGAAGTTCTTCTCTGAGGACGAGACCTCCGACGAGGGCCGCGAAAAGCGTCCGCCCATTGTCACGATCATGGGTCACGTCGACCACGGCAAGACCTCGCTGCTGGATGCGATCCGCAAAAGCGACATCGCCTCCAAGGAGAGCGGCGGCATCACCCAACACATCGGCGCCTACAAGGTCAAGACCAAGGAAGGCGAGATCGTCTTCATCGACACACCGGGTCACGAGGCCTTCTCTGCCATGCGTGCCCGCGGCGCCTCGGTCACGGACCTCGTGGTTCTCGTGGTCGCAGCCGACGACGGCGTCATGCCCCAGACCGAGGAAGCCATCAACCACTGCAAGGTCGCCAACGTGCCGATGCTCGTTGCCATCACCAAGGTGGACAAGCACAACGCCAATCCCCAGATGGTCCGTGAAAAACTGACCGCCTACGGGCTCGTTGACGAGCAGTGGGGCGGCGACGCGATCATCGTCGAGGTCAGCGCTGTGACCAAGCAGGGCGTCGACACGCTGCTGGAGATGCTCCTGCTGCAGTCCGACATGCTCGAACTGACCGCCAATCCCGCCGCCCCGGCCAAAGCCGTCGTGCTCGAGGCCGAGTTGGACCGCGCCAAGGGCCCGGTGGTCAACCTGCTCGTCATCGATGGATCGCTCTCGCTTGGTGACCATGTGGTCTGCGGCCTCTCCGGCGGCAAGATCCGCGCACTCACAGACGACCGCGGACGCCAGTTGAAGTCCGTCGGCCCCGCCTCTCCCGTCGAGGTCACCGGCTTCGATGCCGTGCCCGTGCCCGGCGACGACTGCCGTACCGTGCCCGACGAGAAGGCCGCCAAGAGGATCCTGGACCGCCGGCGCGACGAAGCCAAGACCAAGGATCTGGCGCGCAAGTCCCAGGCCAAGGGCATGGACGCGATCCGCCAGGCCATCGCCCGCGGCGAGCAGAAGCACCTGAACGTCATCCTCAAGACCGACGTCCAGGGCACCATGGAGGCCATCCGCGACGCGCTGGTCAAGCTCTCCACCGAGATCGTCAAGGTCAACGTCGTCCACTGCGGCGTCGGCGGCATCAACGAGAGCGACATCAACCTCGCGCTCACCGCCGAGGGTGTGGTCATGGGCTTCCGCGTCCGTCCCGACTCCAAGGCCCGCCACCGCGCCGACCAGGAGAACGTGCCTGTCCACCAGTACAACGTCATCTACGACATGATCGACGAGGTCCGCGATATCATGCGCGGCATGCTGCCCAAGGAAAAGAAGGAGCAGCAGGTCGGCCGCATCGATATCCGGCAGGTGTTCACCATCCCCAAGATCGGCACCGTCGCAGGTTCCTACGTCGTCGAGGGCAAGGTCACGCGCTCCAGCCTGGTCCGCGTGTTCCACGACAACATCCAGGTCTTCGAAGGACGGCTCGCCTCCCTGCGCCGCTTCAAGGACGACGTCAAGGAAGTCGCCACGGGCTACGAGTGCGGCATCTCGATCGAAGGCTTCAACGACATCCGCGAGGGAGATACCCTGGAGATCTACGAGATCGTGGAAACCCAGATGGAACTCTAATCCCGCGCGATCCTTCTCCGGAGTTGGAACATGTCCAAGGCAGTGGTTTTTCAACTCGATTCCGACCGTCCCAACCTCAAACGCCTGCAGCGGGTGGTCGACGAACTCAACAACGGCAGCGTGATCGTCTACCCCACCGACACCCTGTACGGCTTCGGCTGCGACATCGCCGCCCACAAGGCCGTGGACCGCATCGTGTCGATCAAGGGCTTCTCCGAGAAGCACTTCATGAGCTTCGTCTGCGCGGACCTGGGGCAGGCAGCCCAGTACGTCAATCTCGACAATCACGCCTTCTCCATCCTCCGGCGGATCCTGCCCGGCCCCTACACCATCATTCTCGAGGCCAACCGTGCGGTCCCCAAGGTCCTCCTGAACAAGCGCAAGACCATCGGCATCCGCATCCCTGACTCGCCGGTGGCCCGCACCCTCGTGGAGACGCTGGGACGTCCCATCCTCTCCACCTCGGTGTCCACTCCCGACGGACGCAACCTGGTGGATCCCGAGGAAATCTACAAGCTCTTCGGCGCCCAGGTGGACATGATCCTGGATCAGGGCATCATCGCCGGCGAGAGCTCCACGGTGCTGGCCTACGAAAATGAGGAATGGACCGTCATCCGCGAAGGAAAGGGTCCCATCGACTTCCTCTAGCACCACCATGATCCCACCCCCGTACGTCTTCTTCACCTGGAATTCCCGCGACAAGGTTCGGTTTCGCGCCGTCACGGAGCTTGCCCAGGAGGCCTTCCTGCGCTTCGGCGAATACCGGGAGTTCATCGGCCGGTTGATGGCCCGCGAAGATGTGATCACGGGTCTGCTGATTGAGCCGGATCATCCCGACGACGACCTCGCGGGCTTCATCCAGGTGGGCCTGATTCCCGACGAGGATGGCAGGGTCCTGGGAAACATCCTGGCCATCGCCATCGCACCGCGCCTGCGCTTCAACAGCCTCGGTCCCGTGTTGATGCGCTGGGCCATCGAGCAGATCCAGTACCTGCACAAAAACACCCCCATGAAGTGCATCCAGTTGACCGTCGCGCCCGACAACGAGCCGGCGATCCGCCTGTTCTCCCGCTTCGGCTTCACCCTCGTCCCCGAGGAGGTCGAACACCACTACGCCTCGGGCGTGCGCGCCCGGGACATGTCCCGTCCCGTCTTCCTGCCCGGGGAGGAACCCTGATTCAACCCTATTTGATCTATGGATGTCAGCTTGCGTTGCGCGGCTTCTTTCACTATAAGGTCTGCGGGATTTCCGGGACAGGCGGTGAGACGATCGCCGGCGGAGCAATCCGCGGGAGGAAAGTCCGGGCTTCACCTGAGCAGGCGCTGGATAACATCCAGTCGGGGCGACCCGAAGGACAGTGCCACAGAGAACAGACCGCCGACCCACGGGTCGGTAAGGGTGAAACGGTGCGGTAAGAGCGCACCGGGTTCCCGGTGACGGGAATCGCATGGTAAACCCCGCCCGAAGCAAGACAGACAGAGTTCCGGCGCTCAGGCCACATGGAGCTCTGGTAGTCGCTCGAGCGCTCCGGCAACGGAGCGCCTAGATGAATGATCGCCGCTCACCCTCCGGGGTGGGAACAGAACCCGGCTTACGGCCGCGTGTTCCGGGAATCCCCTTTCCTTCACTCATTCATGCAGCTCCAGCGAGGCCAGCGCGGAAGGCAGCGCGTCGAGCAGATCCGTGGCGCGGATCACCGGCTCGCCCTTCTCCTGGGAGGCCAGATCCCCGGCCCGTCCGTGGAGGAAGGCGGCACAGCACGCGGCCTCCATCGGGGGGAGCCCCTGACCCAGCAGCGAGGCCACCAGTCCCGTGAGCACGTCTCCGGAGCCGGCGGTGGCCATGCCGGGGTTTCCCGTGGGGTTGATGGCCACGGACCCGTCGGGGGCCGCGATCACGGTGCGGGCGCCCTTGAGCACCACGAAGACGCCCAGGCGGGTCGCCAATTTGCAGGCCTGCCCCACCCGATCCCTCTGGATCGCGACGGTATCCAGCCCGGTCAGCCTCGAGAACTCACCCGGATGCGGCGTGATGATCACCGGGACCTTCGCCTTCTTCAGCGTGTCGGGCCTGGAGGCCAGAAGTGTCAGCGCCGAGGCGTCGATCACCATCGGGATCGGACATCTCCTCACCAACTCGTGGACGAGCTTGCCGCAGGCCGCGTCGACGGGCAGTCCCGGTCCGATGGACAGCACCGAGCGTCCCTCGCAGGCGGCCAGAATGGCTCCCAGCTCCGGGACCGGGCGCTCCGGCGGTGACACGGCCTCGCACATGATCTCGGTGAAGCGCTGCATGAAAATCGGCAGCATTCCCGCTTCGCACAGCACCGTCACGAGGCCCGAGCCCATCGACAGCGACGCCTCGGCGGCCAGGATGGCGGCGCCGGCCTTTCCCGGCGAGCCCGCCCAGTGCAGCACGTGGCCGAAGTTCCCCTTGTGTGCGCTGCGCCGGCGGCGTGGCAGGAGATCCTGAATCCGGGCATCGGACAGCAGGAACACGCCCGCCCCCTCGGGCTCGGCGGCCGCCGGCCAGGAGATGTCCACGACGACGGTCTCGCCACACCATTCAAAGCCCGGAGAGGTGTACAGTCCAATCTTGGGCGCCCCGAAGGTCACCGTCAGGTCGGCGCGAACGGTCTCTCCCAGGGGCTGCCCGCAGTCGGAGTCGAGGCCGGAGGGCACGTCCAGGGCGACGCGCAGGCCGGGGCTCTCGTTGAACAGCCGTATCACCTCAGCGAACAGGCCGTCGGGAGCCCGATCCAGCCCCACACCGAACAGCGCGTCCACCAGGATGTCGGCCTCGTCAAACCAGGGGACCAGGTGTCCGAGCACCTCGAAGTCCGGCACGTCGAACACGGGCAGCGCCAGGTTGTGCAGGATCCGGAGGTTGAGGGCGGCCTCGGCGGTCATCTTCTTCCCAGGCCCGATGCGCAGCACCTGAACGTAGGCGCCCGCGTTGGCGAGGTGCCGGGCGACGACGAAGCCGTCCCCTCCGTTGTTGCCGGGGCCGCAGGCCACCAGCACCTGGCGACCGGCCACAGGCCATCGTTCCCGGACCTCGGCGGCCGCGCCGGCGCCGGCGAGCTCCATCAGTGAAAAGGCGGGGATCCCGGCATCGATGGCGACACCATCCATCGCCCGGGTCTGGGCAGCGGTGAACAGACGCATGGGAGGACACTCCATTTCTGGCCTGACCTGTCGATCGGTCGGACAGGTCCGACAGGTCAGTCTTCTTCAACATCCATGAGCAGGCCAAGCATCTCGCGCACGGCCTCGTCGAGCCCCATGAGGACGGCCCGGGAGATGATGGCGTGTCCGATGTTCAGTTCCTTCAGGCCCGGCAGATGCAGCATGCCCTGGACGTTGACATAGTCCAGTCCGTGACCGGCGGCCAGGATCAGGCCGCAGGCATCGGCCTCCTCGGCGGCGGCCATCAGGCGGGCCAGCTCCTTGTCACGCGGTGGACCGGCGGCGGCGTTGCAGTAGTCGCCGGTGTGCAGCTCGATCTGGTCGGCCCCGATGGCCTCGGCGGCCCGCACGTCGGAGATCTCCGGATCAATGAAGAGGCTCACGGGAATCCCGTGGTCGTGCAGCTTCTTCACGGCCGCCTTCAGGCTCTTCTTCACCGGCGCCGAACCGATGGCCAGGCCGCCCTCGGTGGTCTTCTCCTCGCGCTTCTCGGGCACCAGCGTCACGATGTCGGGCTTGATCCGGGCGGCGATGGCCAGCATCTCCGCAGTGGCGGCCATCTCCAGGTTCAGCGTGGTCTGGACCGTCTGTCGCAGGATCTCCACGTCCCGGTCGAGGATGTGCCTGCGATCCTCCCGCAGGTGCACGGTGATGCCGTGGGCGCCGGCGAGCTCGCACAGGCCCGCGGCGATCACAGGCTCCGGATAGCGCGTGCCCCGCTGGTTGCGGATCGTGGCGATATGATCGATGTTCACATGCAGACGTATCATGGCGGACCTACCGGCGCCCTTTTGCGGGCGCCTCAATTGGCCGGCTTTCACCGGGCATGAATTGGCCGGCTTTCACCGGGCATGAATTGACCCCGGCTTGCACCGGGCATGAATTCCACAAACTACCGGCACTCGGCCTGGCAAAGGGCTGCCAGATCCTGGGCGTGCCGCTGGGCCGCGCTGTCGCTCTCGCACTCGACGAGGATGCGGACCTTGTTCTCCGTGCCGGAGTACCGCACCAGGACGCGACCGGTGGTCCCGAGCTCCTTTTCGATGCGCACGATCTCCGACTGCAGCCGCGGCAGTCCGTCCAGGGGCGGTTTCCGCTCCACGTCGACGTTGATGAGCACCTGCGGGAACGGGTCGAACAGCCGGGCGAGCTCGCTCATGGCCCGGTTCTTCCGGCGCAGGATCGACAACACCTGCAGCGCGGCGATGATGCCGTCCCCGGTGGTCGTCCAGTCGCGCAGGATGATATGTCCGGACTGCTCCCCGCCGAGGTTGTGGCCGCCTTCGAGCATGGCCTGGAACACGTAGCGATCACCGACCTGGGTGCGCACCACGGTGCCGCCCAGGTCACGCAGGGCGCGGTCCAACCCCAGGTTGCTCATGACCGTGGTCACCAGCGTCCGGTTCGCAAGCCGGCCCTCCTGAAGCAGCTCGCTGGCGATCAGGGCGAGGATGGCGTCTCCGTCGACCACCGACCCCTTCTCGTCGAGGATGATCACGCGATCCGCATCGCCGTCGAGGGCGATGCCCATGTCGGCTCGGTAGGTGTGCACGGCCTCGGCCACCGACTCCGGGTAGAGCGCACCCACGCGGCCGTTGATGTTCACGCCGTTGGGGCTGACTCCCAGCGGGATGACCTCGGCGCCCAGCTCGCTGAAGATCAGGGGCGCCACCTTGTAGGCCGCGCCGTTGGCGCAGTCCACGACGATGCGCAGGTCGTCGAGGGTGAGGTCGCCCGGAAAGGTGTTCTTGCAGAACGTGATATACCGGCCCGCAGCATCCTCGATGCGCCGGGATCGGCCGATGTTCTCGCCACGCACCAGCGAGCCGCGCAGCTCGTCGGAGTTCATCAACTGCTCCATGCGCGCCTCGACCTCGTCGGGCAGCTTGTGTCCGGCCGAGGAGAAGAACTTGATGCCGTTGTGCTCGAACGGATTGTGCGAGGCCGAGATCACGATCCCGGCGTCGGCCCGCATCGAGCAGGTCAGGTAGGCGATGGCCGGCGTCGGCAGCGGTCCGACGAAGAACACGTCGGCCCCCATGCTCATGATGCCTGCGGCGATGGCGTTCTCGAACATGTAGCACGACAGGCGCGTGTCCTTGCCGATCAGGAAGCGGCCATGCCGCGTCTTGTGCGAAAACAGGTGAGCCGCCGCCTGACCCAGCCGCAGGGCCGTGTCCACGGTCATCGGTTCGGTGTTGGCCACGCCGCGCACGCCGTCGGTTCCGAAAATCTTCCGCATGAATTATTCCCTTTCTTCTACGAGGACAGGGGGGCCGTGACGGGGACCCCAGTCAGGCGCACCCGCAGCCGGGCCACCGAGTCAGGATCCCCCATCACCAGGAGGACCACGCCGTTTTCCAGCACGAAGTCCGCGCCGGGTCCATATTCATAACCACCATCGGTCGTCTTGATCGCCAGCACCAGCAGGTGCCGCTCCTCACGCAGTTTGGCCTCCCCGAGCCGCACTCCGTGCAACCCCGAGGCGGGTGTGACGATCAACTCCTCGACGCGGAGGTTCTTCTCCTTGTCCCGAAGCATCAGATCCAGGAACTGGGTCACGTGGGGCCGGACCATCTCCGAGGCCAGCCGCATGCCGCCGATGAAGTTCGTGCTGACCACGGAGTCGGCACCGGCGATCTTCATCCTTCCGGCCGTGTGCAGATCGATGGCCCGCGACACGATGCGGACCCTGGGGTTCATCTGCCGCGCGGTGAGCGTCAGAAACACGTTGTCCTTGTCGGTGGGGAGCGCGCAGACGACGCCATAGGCCCTGGAGATGCCGGCCTGCTCGAGCACGCGATCCTCCAGGGCGTCGCCCTGCAGCCAGATCAGGTGCCCCAGTTCGGACAGTTCCAACGAGGATTTTTTAAGGCTCTCCTCATCCCGGTCGATCACCATGACCGGCCAGCGGGTGACCATGAGTTCCTTGACCACGTGAATGCCGGTGTTGCCCAGTCCGCACACGATGATGTGCTTTTCCAGCGAATCAATTTTCTTCTGCATTTTACGCCTCTTGCTGATATGCGAGAACGCGCCTTCCACGAGAAACGTCGTCATGGAAGACGCGAAATACACCGTGACACCAATTGTTACAAATAATATTAACAATGTATAAAGGCGGATCACGGGCATATCCATGAACGGGAGAATCTCTCCGAACCCTGCGGTGGTAATGGTGATAAGAACCATATACACACAGTCAAGGATGCTCCATGGCGTGGCTTCAGGTCTGGCAACGGGCAGATACAATTGCCCCAGAAGATAATAGCCGAGGGTTCCCAGCAGGATGAACCCGATCAGGATCAGGACGGCCTTGACCAGCTGGCGCGAAACCGGCGGTTGTTTATGGAAAAAATGAGACAATGAAAACCGGGGTGGCACTGGATCCCTCTCAGCTTCCCCAAGTGAACGGCAATTAATTCACAAAGTCAAACCTGAAGTGGGTTTTTCATTTACATCGAATTGGTGCTATATTGGCTGCGCCCGAAAGGGGAGGTTCCCATGCGTGTTTTTGGTCTGTTCCTGATTCTCGGTCTCTGGTCCGCCCCCGCGCAGGCTGCGCCGGTGCGCATCACGTTCTCGGGCGTGGGCGACATCGTCTTCGGTCGCGCCGGAGAGCGCTTCGGCCTCGAGGACCCCTTCCGCCACGTCTCCCAGGTCTGGAAGGGCCGGGACATCGTCTATGGAAACCTCGAGACCCCCATCTCGGCGCAGCAGTACCGCAACATCCGCAAGCCCAAAAACTGTGGGGTCACGGAGTGCAACGAAGACCAGAAGAGCTACCGGCGCATCTTCCGGCTCACGTTCTGGGGACGGCCCGAGGCCGTGGGGCTGCTCAAGACCGCCGGCTTCACCGTGATGGGCACGGCCAACAACCACGCCGAGGATCAGGGCCCCCAGGGCCTGCTCGACACCATCGCCCACCTGAAGAAGGGCAACCTGGCGTACTGTGGCACGGGCGCGACCGTGGAGGACGCCTGGACGCCGTACGTGTTCGAAAAGCAGGGCGTCAAGGTCGCGCTGCTGGCGGTGACGGCCCTGTGGAACTTCCCTCCCATGCGCAAGGGCGCCTTCTATGCCCTCACGGAGTTCCCGAAGATCACCACCGAGCTTCCCGCCAAGGTCAAGGAACTCAAGGCCAAGTACGACTTCGTCATCGTGGCGCTGCACTATGGGGAGGAATACACGCACCAGGCCGAGAGCCGGGAGAAGAAGTTGATGAAACTCATCGAGGCCGCCGGCGCCGACGCGGTCATCGGCGGACATCCCCACGTGCTGCGGGGCATCCAGATCATCAACAGGATGGTCGTGTTCTATTCCATGGGCAACTTCCTGTTCGACAACAACAAGGATGCCCAGATCGAGAGCGGCGTGGCGGCCTTCGACCTGGTCAAGGACGGCGCGAAGAAGACGCTGGAGAACATCGCCTTCCACCCGGTGCGCAACGAGGGCAATCCCGGCTGGATCCTGCCCAAGGCCGTCACCGGACCCCACGCCCAGGCGCTGCTCAAGAAGATGGTCCGGTACTCCAGGTCCCTGAACAACGCCGAAGGTGAGCTGGCCATCGAAGGCGACAAACTGGTCGTGAAACCCAAGGCGATGGTGGGAAACTGAGATGCACCGGATCCTCCTTCCCCTCCTGCTGATGCTGGGGCCCGCCGGCGCTGCCGCAGAGGTGCGCATCACGTTCTCGGCGGTGGGAGACGTCAACTTCGGACGGCCCAAAAGCGCGCTGCAGAACATCACCGCGCCGTTTGCGCAGGTCGATCACCTGTGGAAGGGCCGCGACATCGTCTACTGCAACCTCGAGACACCGGTCTCGGTCGCGCCGTACCGCAACGTCAAGGCGCCGCGGGACTGTCGCAAGGAGACCTGCACCCAGGCGCAGCAGACGTACTTCTACTGGTACAATCTCACGTTCTGGACGCGGCCGGCGAACCTGCTGCGCCTGAAGAACGCGGGGTTCACCCTCATGGGGACGGCCAACAACCATGTCGAAGACCAGGGGCCCCAGGGACTCCTCGACACCATCACGCACATCAAGGCGGCCGGGCTCTTCCACGCGGGCACCGGCGCCACCGAGGCCGAGGCCTGGACCCCCTACATATTCGAGAAGCAGGGCGTCAAGGTCGCGGTGCTGATCGTCACTGCGCTGCACAACCTGCCGGTTTCCCGCAAGGGCGCCTTCTTCGCGGTGAGCGAACACCCGGCCTGGAACACCGAGCTGCCGGCCAGGGTCCGCGACCTGAAGAAGCGCGTGGACTTCGTGGTGGTGGCCCTGCACTACGGCAAGGAGCTCGAGACCCGCACCCTGGCGCTGGAGCGGAAGCTCGTCGAGAACCTGGAGGCCGCCGGCTGCGACCTGTTCATCGGCGGACATCCGCACGTGCTGCGTGGCATCGCCGTGCACCGGAAGATGCCCGCCTTCTACTCCATGGGCAACTTCCTGTTCCTGATCAACGCCGGTGCCCGCGTGGAGACCGGCGTGGCCGCGGCCGACTTCGTCAAGGACGCCCGCGGGCGGCGCGTGGAGAACGTCATGTTCCACCCCGTGCTCGCCAACGGCGGCGCGCTGGGCAACCTGCCGCGCGCGGTCACGGGCTCCTCCGCGAAGCGTGTCCTGATCAATGTAAAATATTATTCAAAGCAGTTCGGCAACCCGGCCGGCGCCCTCGAGATCGACGGCGACCGCCTCCTGGTGAAGACGGGGAACTAGAGGCTCCTAGAGGGCCGATCAATTATCCAGATACCGGTCTGTCTTTCTTCCCGATCGAAATCGAAATCGAAATCAAAATCGATCTTGAATTGCTCTGACCGCATTTATCAAGTCCGATGATTCCCAGTTCAAGTCGTGATGAAAAATCGTCGTCAGTGAAGCAACAGGGACAAAGAGGGATTCAAACGCCCGCACAGCTCCTGGCAGTATCATCTATCCTGAAAACGATTTCGATTTCGATTTCGACATGGACGTGGAGAGCTTCAAGGTAAAAAGGCAAAATTGGTCGGCTCTCTAGGAGCCCGGGTGCAGCATGTCGTAGTGGCACCAGGCGGGTTCGCGGCGCTCGGGATCCCAGATGTGCAGGCTGTTGCCGCGGCACATGTCGAAGTGGGAGCAGTCAGCGCAGCGGCCGGTCTTCATCCACGAGCGATCCCGGAAGATCTGGTACTTTTCGTTCCACACGTCCACAAAGCTCTCCGAAGCAGCGTGGCCCTGCCCCATCCAGGCGGGCAGGTTCGGACAGGCAGCGAAGGTGCCGTCGGCCAGGATCCCGGCGATGTTGACGCCGGCGCGGCAGAAGTACACGCCATCGCGCACCCGGGGCTCCACGTCGAAGCCCAGATAGCCCTCTTCGCTGAGGTTCACCTTGATGCCGTCGGCCTCACCGCGCTTCCGCAGGCCGGCCAGCGTGTCGATGAGGGTGCGGAAGTGCTCCGGGGCCAGCAGCAGGTCGGCGTTCTCCCTGGCGCGCCCGATGGGGAAGATGTTGAAAACGCGCCAGTAGTTGGCGCCGGTGGCACGCACGATCTCGTAGGTCTCCTCCAGAAGGGGCAGGCTCGCGGGCGTGACGCAGGTGATGGCCTCCACGATGGGGACGTTCACCGCCACGAGGTTGCGCAGCGCGCCCACGGCTCGGTCGAAGGCGCCCTGGCGGTTGCGCAGCCAGTCGTGCTGGGCCCGCGGGCCGTCCAGGGACACGACGATGCTCTCGAGCCCGACGCCCGCCAGGCGGGTCGCCACCGCCGGCGACAGCGCCCAGCCGTTGGTGACCATGCCGATGCGGAAGCCCAGTGCATGGGCGCGCTCGAGGATCGGGAAGAGATCCGGCCGCACCAGCGGCTCTCCGCCGGACACCACGAGCATGATCTTGCGCGCATCCCAGGCGCCGGCGATGTCCGAGAGCACCTTCACGACCAGCTCCGCGGGCATCCCGGCCAGGCTGTCGTCGCGACCGCAGTCGGAGCCGCAGTGCAGGCAGTTGAGGTTGCACCGGCGGGTGGTCTCCCAGAACAGGTAGCGCAGCTCGTGCAGGTCGCTCTCAAGCTTCTGGTACAGCCCCCAGCGGGTCTCCTGGAAACGGTGGACAATGGAATGAAACATGCGATGGATCCTTTCGCCGGCTGGCACCGAGCATAGGGGAAGCGCACCGCGGGCGCAAGGGGCTGGATGAAGGGGTTCCCGGGTCGGAACGATCGGACTAGTCGGACTAATCCGACAACGGCTCATCGTCGACCTCGAGGTACACGAAGCCCGGGACGTTGCCGGCCGGGATCTGGACACAGCGGCTCTGCAGCAGACCGTAGGACTCCCCGTCGGCGTCCTGCACGCACACGCCGTAGCCGTTGTCACGCGCCTGCCCCTCGAAATACGCGTCGAAGGTTCCGACAGCGAAGTTGCCGTCGTAGTCGGTGACCGTGCACTCGGCGACACCCGCAGCGTGGACGCACACCTGCAGGTTGGGAACGCCGACGCCGTCGTGGGTGACCCGGCCGTCCGAGATCGGCAGCATCGACATGTCGGTGGCGCCGTAGCAGGCGGCCAGCAGCAGGGTCGTGCCCGCCGAGAGCAAACCTGCCAGGGAACGTTTGAACCAGTTCATCGTCTTCATCACATACCTCCTCGGCTACCCAGAACATGGCAGATCGCAGGCCAGCCCCGGCCCGGATAACCGTTTTTTCCGATTTCCCTTGATTTTCAATGAAAATATAGTCGTGCCGTCCACGGGACGCCGTCCTGCGGGGTGTCAAGAGCTGAAATTCTTGTCCCGGAGGTGTGTCTACTTGGAGAGCGACGCCAGGGTGGCCAGGGCGCCCTTGAGACCCTCATGCAGGGCCTTCTGCTCGGCGGGCTCCCACTGGTCGCGGGGCTTGCGCACGAACGAGGTCAGGTCGGCGCGGTTGTCGAAGCGCGCCACCGGCAGGTACCAGGTGGCCATTTCATAGACCCGCTGGCCGTTCTTCTCCACGACGACCGGGCGCTGCAGCTTGACGGTGTCGGCCTTGTCGGAGATGGAGATCAGGTAGGCCATGTCGTCGCAGCCGTATTCACCGAGCATGACCTCGGCGGGCACGGAGTGGAACAGGATGCTGTGCTGGCCGTCGGGCACGCCGCGCTCGAAGTTCTTCCGGCGGCTCTCGGCGGGCTCGACCCACACGTACAGGATGCTGGCGTGGTCCAGGATCTCCTTGGAGAACTGGCCCAGGCTGTACTCATAGCCCTGGGGGGGCGTCAGCGGGAACGCCGAGCCGTTGGCCCCGCCACGGGCGGCCTCGATGACCACGGTCTTGCCTTCCTTGGGCAGCTGGTTCTGCTGGTTGCGGCGCGCCAGCTCCTCGGCGACCTCGGCCTCGAGGGACTCCGCGATCTCCAGGCGGATCCGGTACGGGATCATGCCCAGCTCGGGCTCCATGCCCAGCTTCTCGTGGGCCGCGTCGAACCGGTCGAACAGCCATTGGGCGGCCGACGCCGGGGTCACGACCACGGAGTTCATCAGGTCTTGGTAGTCCTCGTTGAGCAGCTCGATGAGCGTGCCCCACTCGAAGCCGTCCCGGAAGGGGCGGTTCGGACCCTTGTAGAAGACGTAATCCAGGCCGCGGGCATACAGTTCGTCGTCAATGCGGTGCATGAAGTGCACATACGGATAATCATCGAGTTGGAGCGTGGCTCCGAGATGAAATTCCTCTTTGCACTGGGTGGGGGTCAGGCCCTCCAGATACTTGCGAACTTCACTTTTTCCGGAAGCGGGAAGGGCGAGCAAAAGTACGGTATTCAGGATGTCAGCCATAAAGGTCCTCCTTTTCGGACTCCTGAAGTTACCGGAAAATGGTTTGCAGATCCAAAGAAAAAATGAAAGTATGATGCAACTTCGGGCGGGTCGCGCCAGGTGATCCGGATCATGGAACCAGGAGGCAGAACCATGCAAGACAAGATGAAAGTACTGTTTCTGGATGCGCACACGGGCTACTACCGGATGCGACGCTACGGCGTGGGCGACTATTTCGGGCCGGTGGATCTGGGCCTGCACCTCTCCGACAATTACAACAGCCTGAACATCGGAACGGGACTGTTCGCGGGCTCGATCCTGCCGGGGTCCAACCGCCTGATCTTCACCGGATTCTCCCCCTGCTGGCGCGGGTTCTACATCTCCAGCATGGGCGGCGCCGGCCTGGTGTTCGACAACCTGGGACTGAACATGGTCAGCCTCGTCCACCGGGCCCCCACCCCGAGCGTGCTGTACCTCAACCGTATGCACGGCGATGAGATCGAGGTCGAACTGGTCCCGGTGGACATCCATCGGGTCTGGAGCTCGGGCCGCGGCGGCATCTACGGCCTGATGGACTGGGTGTTCGAGCGCTTCGGCGCGCGTTACGCCGATGATCCGCGCATCCTGGCCACGGGCCCTGCCTCGTGGTTCTCCGACTGTGGCGCGATTGGCTCGGTGCCGATGGTGAAAGGCAAACTGTCCCACGTGGACACATGGGCCGGCCGTGGGGGTCTGGGCTCCCGGATGGTTCAGGAACACGGCATCGTGGCGATCATCTACGGCGGCACCGTCGTCGACGAGGACTTCCGCGACCGCAAGGTGGCCGATGACTGGTTCGAGAACAAATACGAGAAGAAACTCGCGGCCAAGGACTTCGAGGCCACGACGAAGTACCGCTTCGATCCGACGCTGAACACTGGCGGCACGTTCGGCGTGAACTATGCACACATGAGCGGCCGGATCATGGCCTTCAACTACCGCACGAACACCTGGACAGAGGAGGCCCGGCGGGACCTGCACCAGCGCTTTGTGCTCGATCATTACCTGAAGCAGTTCAACGAGGAGACGATCTCGAACAAGCAGCAGTTCACGTGCGGGGAACCCTGCTCGGCCGTCTGCAAGAAGATGAACCAGCACTTCAAGAAGGACTACGAGCCCTACCAGACCATGGGCCCGCTGTGCGGCGTGTTCGACCAGCGGGGGGCCGAGATGCTCAACCGGCACTGCGACACCCTCGGCTTCGACGCGATCTCGATCGGCGGCGTGGTGGCCTGGATGATGGACCTGCTGGATCTCGGGATGATGACGCCCGAGGAGCTGGGCGTGACCGAGAAACCGCGGTGGGACTTCGCCACCTTCGACGTGGAGAAGGACTCCATGCACAACGCCACCCTGGGCGTGGCGCTGCTCGACAGCATCGTGAACCGGCGCGGGCTGATCGATCTCTCCGAAGGCGTGCGCAAGTGGGCGCGGCGGATGCACGCACTGAAGGACGTGAAGATCCTCGACCGCATGGTCCTGATCTCGTTCGGCCGCAAGGGATGGATGGTTCCCAACCAGTACTGGACTCCGGGCGTGCTGGCCCCCATGGCCATCATGGGCAAGTACTACATGGTGTACGGGTTCGACTTCCTGCCGCCCCGCGAGCTGGGGAGGGCCTGCGCCAACCGGCTCAAGAAGGAGCTCACCATTGACAACCTGGGCATCTGCCGCTTCCACCGCGGCTGGGCCGAGGACATGGGACCCCAGGTCATGGAGCACCTGTACCAGGCCAGGGACGCCTTCCTGAAGAAGATCTCGGTCACCGCGTCGCGCATCAACAGCCGCAACGCCTCGGTGTACTGGGAGAGCGCCCGCGACGGCGAGTACGTGCTGTCCTACATGAAGCGGCGCCTGGAGGTGGACAAGGATCCGCATCCGGAGCTGCCCCTCTGGGTGGCCCGTTTCGAGGAGAATCCCGACGAGGCCGGTGTGGAATACTGGTTCGAGGTACTCAAGGGCATTCATGAGAGCCTGCGCGATTTCCAGTAATCAGTTTCTGGCCGCCACCCCGTTCATATGCTACAGGTAGACCGGATGAAAACCATGCGGCTTCTTGCACCCTCCCTCCTCACCTTCGCGATCCTGTTCGGCGCCTGTTCGGGCCCCGAGGGCAAGGGGATCGTGGGCGGCGAGCTTTTCATCGAGGGCTGCGACGGCGCCGACCACTACGGCACCTCCTCGTTTCCTGCGTATTTCGACCTGCGAGTGAACTATGTCCTGGGCGAGCCCGTGCAGGACGAGAGCGACTTTCCCGACGCCCACCGCCTCGACATCCGGCTGCAGCGCGGCACCAACTCGATGGAGGACGCCGATGCGCTGTACATCCAGTTCGCACGGGTCGCCGCCACGGCCAAACGCTTTGCGTCGTACCAACTGATCCCGGTCGCCCTGGGGGAGCCCGTGCAGGCCACCCTGTCGCTGTACCTGACGTGCCCGACCTTCTTCGACGGCCCCGAAGCACACCCCCAGGGTGACATCGCCTGCCCGGCGGTCACCCCTGAAGAACAGGACCGGCTGTGCGCTGAGGTCGAGTTCGGCAAGCTCGCGGTGATCCCGACACCTCAGGCCCCCTTCGAGCTGGGGCATTCCTGCATCCTGCTGTGCCGCTTCGGTTCGGTCCGGCGCGGTGACCCCGTCGCAGACCACTACGAGATCAATTATGAGGACGAGGTCTCAGGAATCTATTTCTTCACCCTGCGGAACCGGCGCATCATTTACAACAATCTGGAGATCTGCGCCGACAGCATCGACAACGACAACGACGGCCGGGTCGACGAGGAGGACTGCGCCCGCGTGACCACCGGTGGCTTCGTCCAGGGCAACTTCCAGCTCAAGGCCCACCGCGCCAAGTCGGTGCAGGTCATCCCCTGATCCTCGATTTTTAGTAAAGTATCTTTTTAACAATCAATACCCTGGTCTTTCCAATTCACGTTCTCCCCTTCGCGCCCCGTTTTCCCTTGAGTTGGAGATCCGAAAGAATAAGATGGCGCCGGACCGGCAGGAGGACCTGGTTTTGAAAATTTCCCTCTTCGATTACGACTTGCCGACAGAACAGATCGCGCAGGCACCCGTGAGCCCGCGGGACTCGTCCAGGCTGCTGTGCCTGGACCGCGACGACCGGGTGACCCACCACGTCTTCTCCGATCTCGTCGAACTGTTGCCGAAAAACGCCCTGCTGGTGCTCAACGACACCCAGGTCCTGCGCGCGCGCCTCTTCGGACACAAGGTCTCCGGTGGCCGCGTGGAGCTGCTGCTCACGGAGCCAGGTCCCGAGGGCTGGAAGGCCCTGTGGAAGGCCAGCCATCGCCCCCGCGCAGGGGAGGAGATCCTGCCCGAGACGCCCGGTGCCGAGCCGATCCGGGTGCTCGGAGACACCGGGGAGCGGGAGATCCTCGTGGCCCTGCCCGGAGACGGCCTGGCCTACCTCGAAAGCAACGGACACCTGCCGCTGCCGCCGTACATCCGCCGGCCCGACGGCCCCGAGGACGCCCGGCGCTACCAGACCGTCTATGCCGAAACCCCCGGCGCGGTGGCCGCACCCACCGCCGGCCTGCACTTCACGCAGGACCTGCTCGGGCGCCTGCAGGCCCGGGGAGTGAAGACGGCCACCCTGACGCTGCACGTCGGCATCGGCACGTTCGCCCCGGTGAAGGCCGAAGACACCGACGACCACCCCATGCACGCGGAGCGCTTCTGCATCCCGGAGGCCTGCGCGCAGACCATCGCCGGGCACCCTGCCGACGCCCCCATCGTCGCCGTCGGCACCACGGTGGTGCGCGCGCTGGAGAGCGCGGCCCTGGGTAACGCACCCCTGGGAAGCCCGGCCCTGGGAAGCCCGGCCCTGGGAAGCCCGGCCCTGGGTAACGCGGCCCTGGGAAGCCCGGCCCTGGGTAACGCGGCCCTGGACCTTGCGTCCCGCAAGGTCCAAGCGGACCTGACGGGCCACCAGTCCCGTCAGGTCCGCCAGGGGTGGCAGTCCACGAACCTGCTGATCCAGCCGGGCTTCCGGTTCTCGATCGTCGACTCCCTGATCACCAACTTTCACCTGCCCCGTTCCACGCTGCTTCTGCTGGTCTCGGCGCTGCGCAGCCGCGAGTCGATCCTGGCTGCCTATCGCGAGGCGGTCACCCGGAAGTACCGTTTCTTCTCCTACGGGGATGCGATGTACCTGCCATGACCCGTTTCTCCTTCTCCCTGCAGTCCACCGACGGCCGTGCGCGCGCCGGCGAGATCACCACCACCCACGGCGTCATCCCGACGCCGATCTTCATGCCCGTGGGCACCTACGGATCGGTCAAGGCCGTCGGCCCCGATGATCTGCTCGCCCTGGGTGCCAAGATCATCCTGGGCAACACCTTCCACCTGCACGAGCGACCCACGGAAGCCCTCGTGGAGCAGCTCGGCGGGCTGCACGAGATGATCCGCTGGCCCGGGGCGATCCTGACCGACTCCGGGGGCTTCCAGGTTTTTTCGCTGGCCAAGCTCGCGAAGATCAATGACGAGGGTGTGGCTTTCCAGAGCCCCATCGACGGCAGCCCCCGCTACTTCTCCCCCGAGATCGTCATGGAGATCCAGCGGCGCCTGGGCAGTGACATCTGCATGGTGTTCGACCAATGCCCACCGGGGCAGGCCGACCGCGAGGCTGTGAAGAAGGCCATGGAACGCACCACCGCCTGGGCACGTCGCTGCCGGGACGTGCAGATGAAGCCGCACCAGGCCGTTTTCGGCATCGTTCAGGGGCAGATCCACGAGGACCTGCGGCTGGCCCACCTCGAGGAGATCGTCGCCCTGGACTTCGACGGCTACGCGCTGGGCGGCCTGTCCGTGGGGGAGCCCATTGAGGACATGGTGCGCATCCTGCGCGCGGTGACACACCAAATGCCCGCGACCAAACCGCGTTACCTTATGGGCGTCGGCACGCCGCTGGACCTGCTCCACGGCATCGAGAACGGCATCGACATGTTCGACTGCGTGATGCCCACCCGCAATGCGCGCAACGGTCAATTGTTCACCTCCGACGGCGTGCTCGTGATCCGCAACGCCAAACACAAGGACAGCCCTGAGCCCATCGACCCGGACTGCCCCTGCTCCACCTGCCGGGCCGGCTTCTCGCGCGCCTACCTGCGCCACCTGTTCGTCGCCGGCGAGCTGCTGTACTTCCGGCTGGCCTCGGTGCACAACCTGCACTTCTACCTCGACCTCGTGACCCACGCCCGGGCCGCGATCCTCGACGGCTCCTTCGATGCCTTCGCCGCAGCCTTCCGCGCCCGGTACCGGCAGCGCAAGGAGCCGGAGGCCACCTCGTGACCGGGACCCCGGGCAAGACCTACAAGGCGCTGGCGG
>Ga0180007_10001463_pt1 | contig 32176 bp, 26 predicted proteins | sample MM_PC_MetaG_FD_121122 | JGI IMG/M metagenome (GOLD analysis project Ga0180007, IMG submission 121122) | Groundwater microbial communities from the Aspo Hard Rock Laboratory (HRL) deep subsurface site, Sweden - MM_PC_MetaG | ecosystem: Environmental > Aquatic > Deep subsurface > Groundwater... | reverse complement strand
TAAAAAGAAAGGAAAATACAAATGGCTAAATATGTTTATTTATTCAAAGAAGGCAACGCAACCATGAAGAACATTCTTGGTGGTAAAGGTGCTAACCTAGCTGAAATGACATCACTAGGGATGCCAGTGCCACAAGGTTTTACAGTTACAACAGACGCTTGTAATGATTATTATGCTAAAAAGAAAGTTATTTCAAGTGAAATCATCGCTCAAATCGATGCAGCACTTGCAATTACTGAAAAAGAAGCAGGAAAGAAATTCGGAGATAAGAATGACCCGTTCTTAGTTTCTGTTCGTTCAGGCGCTAGAGCATCTATGCCTGGGATGATGGATACCATCTTAAACCTTGGTTTAAATGATGTATCTGTAAAAGGATTAGCTAAGCTAACAAATAATCCTCGTTTTGCTTATGACTCATATCGTCGTTTCATTCAAATGTTTGCTGATGTTGTTATGGATATCGAAAAAGCAAATTTCGAACATTTACTTGAAGAAATGAAAGAACAAAAAGGTGTTGAATTAGACACTGAACTAGATGCAAATGACTTAATTGAACTCGTTGCTCGCTTTTTAGCAAAATACGAAGAATTGAAGGGTGAACCATTCCCTCAAGATCCAAAAGTTCAATTGATTGAATCTATTACTGCAGTATTCAGATCATGGGACAATCCTCGTGCGAACACTTATCGTCGTTTAAACCACATTCCTTACGAATGGGGAACAGCCGTTAACGTTCAAGGCATGGTCTTTGGTAACATGGGTGAAGACTCAGGTACAGGTGTTGCATTCTCTCGTAATCCATCTGATGGAACTAAAGAACTTTATGGTGAATACTTATTTAATGCACAAGGTGAAGACGTTGTTGCCGGTATTCGCACACCAAAACCTATTGCAGAGCTAAAATCTGACAATTTAGCTTTATATGAACAATTTGATAATATTTCTAGAAAACTAGAAGCTCATTATCGTGATATGCAAGACATGGAATTTACCATCGAAAGAGGTAAATTATATATGCTTCAAACACGTAATGGTAAGAGAACTGCTCAAGCAGCTTTAAAGATTGCTATTGATCTTGTTGAAGAAGGCGTATTGACAGAAAAAGAAGCAGTTTTAAAGGTTGAACCTGCACAACTAGATGCATTATTACACCCACAATTCAACCCTGAAGCACTTAAAAAAGCTAGAGTGATTACGACTGGTCTAAATGCATCTCCTGGTGCTGCGACTGGACGCGTAACATTTAGTGCTGATAGAGCAAAAGAAATGAAAGCTAAAGATGGTCTTCCTGTCGTATTAGTACGTCAAGAAACATCTCCAGAAGATATTGAAGGTATGATCGTATCATCAGGTATCTTAACATCACGTGGTGGTATGACATCACATGCTGCAGTTGTTGCTCGTGGTATGGGAACATGCTGTGTTGCTGGTGCTGGTGCAGTACACGTAAATGAAAAGAATTTGACATTTGAAGTTAACGGAGAAATCTTTAAAGAAGGCGACTGGATTTCATTAGATGGTTCTACCGGCAAGGTTTATGGCCAAAAAGTAGAAACTCAAGATGCTACAGTATCTGGAGATTTCGGTAAACTTATGGCTTGGGCTGATAAGTTTAGAGCGTTAGAAGTTCGTGCGAATGCAGATAATCCAAGAGATGCTAGAGTTGCTTATAACTACGGAGCTCAAGGTATCGGTTTATGCCGTACTGAACATATGTTCTTTGAAGCAGATCGTATTCCTGCAGTTAGAGAAATGATTGTTGCTAAGAACGTTGAGGAAAGAAAAAAGGCTTTAGCTAAGCTACTTCCAATGCAAAGAGAAGACTTTATCGGTTTATACAAAGAAATGAAAGGTTACGCTGTAACCATTCGTTATTTGGATCCACCTCTACATGAATTTGTTCCTACAGACAAAGATGATATCGAAGCTTTGGCTAAGGAAATGGGATTAACTTATGAAACACTACAAAAGACAATTGATGATCTACATGAAACAAATCCAATGTTGGGTCACCGTGGTGTTCGTCTAAGTGTTACTTATCCTGAAATAGCAGTGATGCAAACTCAAGCTGTGATTGAAGCTGCTATCGCAGTCAATAAAGAAGGCATGAGTGTTGTTCCTGAAATCATGATACCTCTTGTTGGAGAACTTAAAGAGCTTCAATATGTTAAAGATATCGTTGTTGAAACTGCTGATGCAATCATTAAGGCTGCTGGCGTAGATCTTAAATACTATGTTGGTACAATGATTGAAATTCCAAGAGCTGCTTTATTAGCTGATGAAATTGCTAAAGAAGCAGAATTCTTCAGTTTTGGTACAAATGACTTAACACAAATGACATTTGGTTTCTCAAGAGATGATGCTGGTAAGTTCTTAGGTGATTATTATACTAAGAAGATTTTCGCAAGTGATCCATTTGCTCATATTGACCAACAAGGTGTTGGTAAATTGATGAAGATGGCAGTTGATCTTGGAAAACAAACTAGACCAAACATTAAGTTAGGTATTTGTGGAGAACACGGTGGAGATCCAATCTCTGTTGAATTCTGTCATAATATTGGTTTAAGCTATGTTTCTTGTTCACCATTCAGAGTTCCTATTGCTAGACTTGCTGCTGCTCACGCAAACATCAAGAATCCAAGATAATTTAATGAATCATAAAAGGCATATTCCGATATGCCTTTTTTTGTTTGGAAATATGTCGTTGTGTTCACTAAAAAATAAGTATGAAAAAAAATGTAAAATTGTTGACAAATCAACAAATATATGGATAATAGACATGGTTATCATATAACAAGAGGTGAAATATGTTTAAATTATTTAGATTTTTTAGATGGTATCACTGGCTACTCATCCTAGTCATTATTGGCTTTGTATATACTCAAGTCCAACTTGACCTATTATTACCAGAATATATGGGTAAGATCATCATTTTGATCAGTCAGGGTATTGGTTCAGGAACCACACAAACACCTGAAATATTAAAAGAAGGTGGCATGATGTTGCTGATCACTTTAGGTAGTATCACAGCAACTATTATTGTGAGTTTCATTGCTGCACGTTTAGGTACAAAACTTGCAAGTACGATTAGAAAAAATATTTATCAAAAGGTTCAAGGCTTTTCACTAGAAGAAGTGAATAAGTTTACAACGCCTTCCTTAATCACACGTACCACAAATGATGTCACTCAAATTCAAATGTCAACCATCATTATGCTTCGTATGCTTGTTACTGCTCCGATTATGGCGATATCAGGTATCAATAAAATCACAAACATCAATGCGACGATGTCGATGGTTGTTATTGCTGGTGTCATAGCTATTATCACAATGATTACAGTCATCTTTGTCCTTGTGGGACCAAGATTTACAAGAATCCAGAAACAAACAGATGATCTAAATCAAGTGACTCGAGAAACACTCACAGGTATCCGTGTTGTCAGAGCACATCATGCAGAAGATGTTCAACAAAATAAGTTTGAAAATGTCAATGCAGCATTGACTAAGACTAATATTTTTGTCAACACTGCAATGAGCTTTATTGGACCAGGTATGAACTTAATCATGTATTCTTTGAACCTTGGTTTAATACTAGTAGGCTCTCTACTCATCAGAGACAGTATGCTTGGTGCAACTCCATATGAAGGTTTATCATTACAAATTCAATTCACTTCATACGCCATGACAATCTTATTCTCATTTATGATGCTTATCATGATGTTTATTTTCTTACCAAGAGCATGGGTATCAGCGCGAAGAGTTAATGAAGTTCTAAAAACTGAATATAAAATTGATGAACGATTCGTCAATGATATCATGCCATCAAACAATGTGGAAGTAGAATTCAAAAATGTAAGTTTCAGATATCCAAACGCCGATGAATATGTTTTGAAGGATATCAATTTTGTCGCTAAGAAGGGTGAAACATTAGCCTTCATTGGTTCAACTGGATCAGGTAAATCAACGATCATTCAATTGATTCTTAGATTCTATGATGTCAGCGATGGACAAATTTTAATAAATAAAAAAGACATCAAAACATATAAATTAAGAGATTTATACAGACTTATGGGTTATGTTCCTCAAAAAGGAACATTGTTTTCAGGAGATATTTTATCAAATGCTAGACTTGGAAATGAAGCTGCAACTGAAGAAGAAATCTTGGAAGCACTTAAAATAGCTCAAATCAAAGACTATGTCGATGAATCAGAAGAAGGGCTTAAACGTCCAATTGACCAAGGTGGAACCAACGTCTCAGGTGGTCAGAAACAAAGACTTGCTATTGCTCGTGCTTTAGTTAAGAATCCAAGCATCTACATCTTTGATGATTCATTTTCAGCACTTGATTATAGAACTGATAAATCACTACGCAATGCTTTAAAGAAAGTGACTAAAGAAGCTTTACAAATCATTGTTGGTCAACGTATTGGAACAATCATGGATGCTAATCAGATCATTGTTTTAGATCAAGGATCCATCGTTGGAAAAGGAACACACCACGAATTATTAGAAACATGTCAAGCATATCAAGATATTGCCTATGCACAATTATCTAAGGAGGAACTAGCTCATGCCTAATGAAGAACAAAAAGACAAAGCTCCTCAAAGACCACAGAGCAGTGGACATGGACCTGGACGTGTGATGATTGGTGAAAAACCAAAGTCCATGAAAAAAGCGCTTAAGCAGTTACTTAAGTATCTAAAACCCCATCAATTTAAATTAATATTGGTCATGCTATTTGCTATGATAGGTGCTGCATTTTCAATTCTAGGACCAAGACTGTTAGGAAATATTACTAATGAAGTACAAAAAGGTATTCTTTATAACCCTTTGACAAGCTCATTTATACTCAACATTAATTTTGATGCGATATGGAGAATTGTTTATATATTGATTGGCTTATATGCTGGAAGTTATATTTTCAATATTACACAAGGAATTATCATTACTCGACTAACGCAAAAAATAACAAAAGAAATGCGTTCAAACTTATTTGATAAAATGGCTAAATTACCATTAAAATACTTTGATAAGACAAGTCATGGTGATACATTGTCAAGAATGACTAATGATATTGATACCATCGGATCAGCACTCAATAGCAGTGTATCTACATTATTTTCTTCAACAACCCTAATCATAGGTGTCTTCATCATGATGTTGACAATCAGTTGGCAATTAACGATTGTTGCTGTATTAACATTACCGCTTAGTGCAATCATCATGAGATTGATCATGAAACGCTCTCAAAAATATTTTAGAGCACAACAAAAGATTTTAGGTAAGCTTAATGGTCACATTGAAGAAACATATTCGGGTCAGCAAATTATTAAAGCATTTAATGCTGAAGAGAAAGCTGAGGAAAGATTTGATGAACATAATGCAGGATTACTCAATACTGCATGGAAGAGCCAGTTTTTCTCTGGTTTGATGATGCCAATCATGGGCTTTATCGGTAACCTGAGTTATGTTGCGATTTCAGTATTTGGTGGGATACTTGCAGTTGCTGGAACACTCCTTATTGGCGATATACAGTCAATGATGCAGTACATCAGAACATTTAGTCAACCCCTAGGACAAATCGCTCAGGCAATGACTCAGGCACAATCAGCACTTGCAGCATCTGAAAGAGTATTTGAATTTTTAGCTGAAGAAGAAATGGAACCCGAGGAAGAAGCAATTTGCCTTAGAAATATCAAAGGCGAAGTTGAATTCAAGCATGTCAAGTTTGGTTATCTTGAAGGTAAAGAAATCATTCATGATTTAAATGTGAAAATTCAAGCTGGTCAAAAAATCGCTATTGTTGGTCCAACTGGTGCAGGTAAAACGACAATTGTCAATTTATTAATGAGATTCTATGATGTAAATTCTGGAGATATATTAGTTGATGGCATCTCAACAAAACGAATGTCAAGAGATTATGTCCACGAGTTATTCGGTATGGTACTCCAAGATACATGGTTATTCAAAGGATCCATTAGAGATAATTTGGTTTATGGTAGAAGAGATGCAAGCATGGAAGAAGTCATCGAAGCATCTAAAACTGCCAATGTTCACCATTTTGTAAAATCATTACCATTTGGATATGATATGGTGCTTGATGAGAATTCAAACATTTCACAAGGTCAAAAGCAACTATTAACCATAGCAAGAGCCATGGTAGCAAATGCTCCAATGCTCATCTTGGATGAAGCAACATCAAGTGTTGATGTTAGAACTGAGATTTTAATCCAAGAAGCAATGGATCAATTGATGAAGGATAGAACAACATTTGTTATTGCTCATAGACTATCGACAATCAAAAATGCTGATCTCATCTTGGTATTAAAAGATGGAAATGTTATTGAAACGGGTAAGCATCAAGAATTACTCGATCAAAATGGATTCTATGCTGATCTATACAATAGTCAGTTTGAACCAGCGTAGGTGATGATATGAATCACGATATGTCATTGTTACCCATGGTGTTTTCAGCACTTCAGAAGAAGATGATGGAACAACATCAAAAAATTATGGATATGTATCAAATCAGCAAAGCTCACATGCCATACATTATGATGTTAAACACAAATAAAGAAGGCATGACACAACAAGAACTCACTGAAAAATCATTTTTGGATAAAGCACATACATCAAGATCACTTAAAGAACTTATAGAAAAAAATATTGTTGAAAAAGAAGATGTCAATAAGTATAAGAACAAGTTTAAATTAACCTTAAAAGGCTTAGAAATTGCTCAAGCCTTTAAGGCGGAAGGTTCAAAAATGCACCAAAAGGTATTTGAAACATTAAGTAAGGATGAATTGGATCAATTAAGAAACATTTTGACCAAGCTCTATGATGCAATAGATTGAATTATATGAAGGAATGTTATCCAATAGCATTCCTTTTCTTTATGAGAAAACGTTTTATTTAAAACACACTTTTTGAAACAATAAAATTATGTTATAATACGATTGGAGTAACTAATGATCGATTACGACAACTAGATAGAGCATCAATAGATGCTTTTTTCATGAGTACAAAAAATGTTAAGCATTCAAGGAGGATATGAATGATTATCGCAGCCGTGACATTTAGTGATAATTTAATGCTTGTTTTTGGAGGACTAGCACTGTTTATATTTGGGATTACTATGATGAGTGATTCATTAAAAGCAGCAGCTGGAAATAAACTAAAATCAATCATTGAAAAAACTACAAATACACCTCTAAAAGGCATTCTTGTAGGGTTAGTCTTGACTTTACTAATTCAATCATCTTCAGGAACAACAGCATTAATGATCGGGTTACTTAGAGCAGGATTGATGACTTTACCTCAATCAGTTGGTATCATCATGGGTGCAAATATCGGAACAACCGTCACAGCATTCATTATCGGTCTTCCTATTGCTGATTATGGACTAGCTTTCATTTTTGTTGGTGTCATCATGTCTTTTATTAAAAAGAACAAGATCAATCATTTTGGTGGTGTTCTACTTGGATTAGGGATGTTGTTTGTTGGTCTAAATACCATGTCTTCAGGTCTAAAACCTTTAGCGGCTACTCAAACAGCTGAAGCAATGTTTCACACTTTCTCGCAAAATTGGTTCTTAGGTACACTTTTTGGTACAGTATTTACTGCAATAATACAGTCATCTTCAGCAGCTATTGGGGTTTTGGAAAAATTATATGCACTCAATGCTGAAGGGATTGAGTCGATTACATTATCTGGTGCAGTACCTATATTATTAGGTGCTAATATTGGAACAACAATTACAGCTTTTCTTGCATCAATTGGTGGTAATGTGGAAAGTAAGAGAGCAGCAGTCATTCACGTAATGTTTAATGTTATCAGTGCTTTATTCTTCTTAGCTATATTGTTGCCATATGAAGCAGTTATTCAATGGGTAGAAAATAGATTCCTAAAACCATTTTCGATGTTAACCATAGCATTCGCACATGCGATACAAAATATTACCATGACCCTCATTTTATTTTGGTTTAATAAGCCACTAATAAAATCAGCTCAATTCATTGTTAAAGATAAAGGTATGGCTAGAATTCCAGAAAATATGTTTGATGAAAAACTGATTCACGAATCACCATCGCTTGCCTTGGAATTCGTTAGAAAAGCACTATTACATATGGGTTCGATTGTTAAAGATTATTTTATCATCGTAAGAACGTATAGTTTTAAGGAAAATTCGAAATTAGTAGATGAAGCATATACACACGAAATGATGATTGACACATATGATCAAAAACTTCACGACTACTTAATAAAGATTGCGCAAGCTGGACTTGACATCAATGATTCTAAAAAGTTATCAAGAGACCTAGATACGATTAAAGACTTTGAGCGTATTGGTGACCATTTGACAAATATCATAGAATTTTTTATTGAAAGATATAGTGAATCACAACTTCTATCAGCTGAAGGTGCTAGTGATTTAGCGGTATTATATGACGTATTAGAACAGATGTTAAATGACACACTTGAAAGTTTCGAAAATACAGATCCTAACGTAGCAAGAAAAGTTGTGGAAAATGAAGATGTTGTCGATGAGCTTGAAGAAAAATTCAGATATCGTTACATTGAAAGACTTAAGAATGGTGAAGTGACATTTATTGTTGCTGCTAACTACCCTGACATTTTAGCTAATCTAGAACGTATCGGTGATCATCTAATGAATATTGCAAGTTCAGTTATTGAACCACTTTATGTACCACAAAGTATTTTGGTACCTAAACCTCACGAAATAGATAAAGATATTTAAAGGAGATTCAAATGTTTGATTTAAAAGCACCCTTCACACCTAAAGGCGACCAAATTAAAGCTATCGAAACATTAAAAGAAAACATTTTTAATGGTGTCAAAGAACAAGTTCTTCTAGGTGCAACAGGTACAGGTAAGACATTTACAATCGCAAATATCGTAGAACATATACAAAAAAAGACCTTAATATTAGCCCCAAACAAGACCTTAGCGGGTCAACTTTATGGCGAACTAAAGGCCTTTTTTCCTAATAATCGTGTTGAGTATTTTATATCTTATTACGATTATTTTCAACCTGAGGCTTATGTCGTTTCTACTGATACATATATTGAAAAGGATTCTTCAATCAATGATGAAATTGATGAGATGAGACACAGTGCAACAGCCTCATTACTTGAAAATGATGATGTTATTGTTGTCGCATCTGTTTCTTGTATTTATGGTATTGGTGATCCAGACGATTACAAAAACTCAATGATATTTGTTCGTGTTGGCGATAAATTTGGCAGAGACAATCTCATTAATAAGCTTGTTGAACAAACATATCAACGAAATGATATCGATTTTCATCGTGGCACATTCAGAGTTAGAGGAGATTCTATTGAAGTCATACCAGCCTATGAACGAGCTCAAGGGATACGCATCTCATTTTTTGGGGATGAAATTGATGAGATTAAGAGATTTGATGTCTTAACCGGACAAGCTTTAGAATCTTTATCTTTTTCAACGATCCTACCAGCAACCCACTTTATGACTAATAAAGATAAGCTTAAAGAATCCATTCGTCGCATCAAAAATGAATTACAAGAACAAATCGCGTATTTCAAAGGTGAGAACCTGTTATTAGAGGCTCAACGAATTGAACAACGCACAAGATATGATATGGAAATGCTTGAAGAAATTGGTGTCTGTAGTGGTATTGAAAACTATTCAAGACATCTTGTGCTACGTGAAGCAGGAGAAACACCTGCAACACTCATGGATTTCTTTGGTGATGATTATTTATTAATCGTTGATGAATCTCATGTGACGATACCACAAGTTAGAGGGATGTATTTTGGAGATCGATCAAGAAAACAAACACTGATCGATCATGGTTTCAGATTACCAAGTGCACTAGATAACAGACCACTACAATTTGATGAGTTTGAAAACAAAATGAAAAATGTGATTTATCTATCTGCAACACCTGGACCTTATGAATTAGAAAAAGGCATTCCTGTTATAGAACAGATCATTAGACCTACATACTTATTAGATCCTGTGATAGAAGTTAGACCAAGCAATGGTCAAATGGATGATTTGTTTTTTGAGATTAAAAAGAGAGTTGCAGTAAACGAACGTGTCTTAGTTACGACACTTACAATCCGCATGAGCGAAGACTTAACTGCTTATTTTAAGCAATTAGGTGTAAAAGTTGCTTATCTGCACAGCGAAATCAAATCATTAGAACGGATCACTATCTTAAGAGATCTAAGACTTGGTAAGTATGATGTTTTAATAGGTATCAATTTACTTAGAGAAGGTCTAGATTTACCTGAAGTCTCATTAGTAGCCATATTAGATGCTGATAAACAAGGATTTTTAAGAAGCGAACGTAGTTTAGTTCAAACCATAGGTAGAGCAGCTAGAAATCAAAATGGTCGTGTCATCATGTATGCTGACAAAATATCAGCAGCAATGGATTATGCGATTAATGAAACCAATAGAAGAAGAAAATTACAAATGGATTTTAATGAGATTAATCAAGTTGTTCCTGTGTCCATACAAAAAGATATTAGAGATAAGATTAGTCTTAAGGAAGACATATTAGCTGAAGAAAAAGATTATACGAAACTTAGTAAGAAAGATAAAGAAAAGATGCTTAAGGCTCTTGAGAATGAAATGAAGGATGCTGCTAAAAATCTTAACTTTGAAAAAGCTGCTGAGCTTAGAGATTTATTATTTGAACTTAAATCAGAGGACTAGGTCCTCTTTTTTCTTCATAATGAGTGATTTAAATCATGTATGTAGTGTGATAGAATAAAGATAATACAAACTTTAAAATCAAATAGAAAGCAAGGTGATGATCTATGTTTGATAACAAAATAGACAAAGTAGATCAAATGCTTAAAGATACGGGGTTTAACGGTTCTGTTCTTATAGCGTACCGATCTAAAATTTTGTGGTCTAAAGGATATGGATTCGCAGACTTTGAACTCGATGTACCTCTTTTACCACAATCTCGATTAAGAATAGCTTCCATAACAAAAACTTTCACAGCAGTAGCAATCATGCAATTAATCGAAAAAAAAGTTCTCAAACTCGAAGACACGATAAACATGTTCATTCCAAATTATCCCAAGGGCAATCAAATCACTATTTTTCATCTTTTGACACATTCATCAGGTATTAGCAATTTTAAATTAGATAGTGATTTTTATGAAGTTCTTCATGCTGAAGTATATTCAGAAAAACTCATGGACTTGTTTAAAGATAAACCTTTGCAATTTGAACCAGGAACAGCCTTTGCATATTCTGTATCAGGATATTTCTTATTAGGGTGTATCATCGAAAAAACGACCGGTATGAGTTATGATAAATATCTTGAAGATCACATTTTCAAACCGCTTCATATGATCAATTCGGGATTTGATTTTTGCCAACCTATTATTAAAGGAAGAGCTAAGAATTACGAGATGCATGAATCCATTATCAGAAATTCTGATTTCTTTGATATGAGAATTGCAGGTGCAGGTGGAGGACTCTACTCAACAGCAGAAGATTTATACTTATTTCAAATGGGATTATTAAATCATAAGATATTAACAAAAGAAAGCTATAACACGATGAATACAAATCAAATAAGAATAAATGATGTGACACATTATGGATTCGGGATGTTTTTAGCTGAAGCAGAAATTTATGGAAAAATCAGACATAAGAATTATCATACAGGTGGTGGCCCTGGCGTGCGCTCTATTCTTGTATATTATCTAGAGGATCAGTTGTTATGCATCATGATTTCAAATGTTAATGATAAAAACACGTTTAACCAAGCTCATGAAATGATGGAAGAAATATTGTTAGATGATTAAAATAAAATATATCAAAGCCACGTTTTGTGGCTTTCTTATTGCATGAATTTAAACCGTCTTTATGTTATCATAGTATTGGAGTTGATTATATGAATGCTAACACGAATTATCAAGCTGGATTATCTCATTATATATTGAACACACCTAAAAAAAATATCATCGCTGCTATCGAGCATTTTAATGCTGCAGCAAGTCAAGGACATGCAGATGCTTATTATTTTTTAGGTCGTTTTTATGGATTAGGCGATGGCGTTTCAATCGATTATGCGATTTCAATGGATTATTATCACAAAGGCGCTTCTTTAGGAAGTGCAAAATGTGGGTATGCCATTGGATTGATGACACATACAGGTACTGGTGTTGAAAAAGACGAAGACGCTGCTAAAGAGTATTTTAAAAAGAATTATCAGGTTTTATTATTAGAAGCTGAAAAGAAGGATCCTGTGAGTATGCATATTCTTGGAACTTACTTTTATTATGGATTTGGTGTTCAAAGATATATATTTACAGCTATTGAATGGTTTTTAAAAGCATCAGAACTAGGATATAGCGATTCACAATATATGTTGGGCATGATCTATGAAACCATTGGTGAAGATGAAAAACAAGCTGAAAGTGCTAAACACTTTTATGAGCTTGCTGCCAAGCAAGACCATCCGTATGCGCAATATGCACTTGCTGTCAATGCACTTGAAGAAAAACAGTGGTCAACTGCAGTCTTTTACCTTGAAAAAGCTGCCAGTCAACAATATGGACTTGCAGCATTTACTTTAGGTCTTTATTATCATGAAAAAGAACCTCAGGTACCATTAAAAGCATTTGAGTGGTTTATGGTTGCTGCTAAACAGAAACATACTGAAGCAGAGTATTATGTAGGTTTATATTATCAAAATGGCAAAGGTGTTGCTCAAAACATTGAACAAGCTGTTCTATGGTATGAAAGAGCTGCATTGAAACAAGATAAGAATGCATTGTATCATTTAGCTATGATTCTAATTAAGCAAGAAGAAAAAGATTACTCACTGATTGCACGATTACTAGAACAAGCAGCATCTCTTGATCATCCTCATGCACAATATAATCTTGCTGTCATGTATCAAAAAGGTGACGGTGTTGAACAAAACATGAATAAATCCTTTTTTTGGTATGAGAAAGCTGCTCATTCAAATTTAGTTATTGCTCAATATAATTTAGGTATGATCTATTTTGAAGGGGCAATCGTAGAAAAAGATGAAGCAAAAGCAAAGGAACTGTGGCAAAAAGCTGCAGCACAGGGATTAGAAATCGCTGTTAAGCTGATGTACTCCATCAATAATTACGAAAAACTACAAAAATCAACATGGCAATCTTAAAATATACATATTTGGGTTTAGGAATCATCTTATACATAGTAATCAATATCATTTCTTATGCAAATCCCGAGTTAATTGAAGCATTGAATAAAAAGATTATGTTTTCAATTCTATCTTTGGTACTATTGATATTTGATTATGTTTGCATTCTTTGGACAAAAAAATTATTCAATAGACCATTTAAAGATTTTGCTACATATATGAAAGTTACTCTATATTTAGGTATTATCATATTTCCCTTGATCAGTTTGTATGAATAAATAAAAAAAAGAATTCAACTTGTCAATCAAGTATTTGAATTCTTTTTTATTTTTTATTATTTTGCACCTAATCTCACAACTTCAATCAATATTTGAACTGCTTTTTGCATCTGCTGGATGGATGCGAATTCCAAGCGACCATGGAATTGATATCCACCAGTACCTAAATTAGGACATAACAATCCTTCGTAAGTTAATCTAGCACCATCTGTGCCTCCTCTGATTGGTTCAGCATGAGGAAGAAGACCTACGTTTCTAATAGCTTGTTCAGCAAGTTCAATGATATGCATATGATCTTTAATAACTTCATACATATTGAAATAACTATCCTTGATTGTTAATTCAACTGCTTGATATCCATATTTTTGATTCATGTAATCTTTAATGACTTCAAATTCTTTTTTCTGATCATTAAATAATTTCATATCGTGATTTCTAATGATATAGTGTGAAGTTGCTTTTTCAACCTCACCTTTTAGATTTGTAATATGATTAAATCCTTCATAATTTTCAGTGTATGCTGGATTTTTGAACTTAGGAAGCATTTCATGAAATTCCATAGCTAGATGTAACGCGTTAATTAATTTATTTTTAGCTGAGCCTGGATGAATGCTCTTTCCTACAAAAATTAAATTTGCACCAGCTGCATTAAAGTTTTCATATTCGATACCTCCAACCTCACTACCGTCAGCAGTATAAGCAAAGTCGGCTTTGAAGTAATCATAATCAAAATGGTTAGCACCGTTCCCGATTTCTTCATCAGGTGTGAAGCAAATATAAATATCTCCATGCTTTTCTTTTGGGTGAGCAACAAAATATTCTGCTAGCTCCATAATTTCAGCAACACCACATTTATCATCAGCACCTAATAAAGTATTGCCATCGGTCACAATGATATCATCACCAATAACCTTCTTCAAACTTGGAAATTTATCTGGATCCATCGATAGTTTATCATTAAGATTGATTTTAGATCCATCGTACGCCTTTATGACTCTTGGATTAACATCTTTACCAGGAGCATCAGGAGAAGTATCCACATGCGCAACGAAACCTATCGCGTGCGCGCCCTCCTTATTCTTATTGATTTTCGCATATACGTACCCAAAATCATCCATATGTGCTTTTAATCCCATACCTTGTAATTCTTTGAGTAATATTCTACTTAAGTCCTTCTGTTTTTCAGTTGATGGGAATGTATTTGAATCGTGATCTGACTGTGTATCGACCTTAACATAACGCAAAAATCTTTCAATTAATCGTTCCATGAGCTACATCAACCTCCTTTTCAAACATATTATAACTCAAAAATTAACAAAAAAATAGAACAAAATTGAAAAATATCAAGAAAAAACAGATAAAAATTAAGAAAATTAAGGTAAAAATTAATTTTTTTAACTTTTTTTGAATAAAAGTATTGACATTTGATATGAAAATGAATATAATTAAGTTGTAAATCAATTAAATCAATAAAAGGAAACAAATAATGACAAAATATGAAGTTCTAAATCAATTGAATCAAAATGAACTAAAACCTAAAGAAGCATATAAGCTATTATATAATTCTCAAAATGAACGAAAACCTAGAAGAGCAAGTTTCGTAAAGGTTCGAGTTAGAGTTCCAGAGAGCAAAGGTGCAACAATCTTCCTCAGTATTCTATTATTCTTACCAATGCCAATCTTCCTTGTGAAATTATTTGTTCCAAGGAAACTTAAAAACAGTTCAGATCCAATCAGTGATCAATTCCCAATGACACCAAAAGAATTGCTCAAGTTAGTCTCACTTCATGGAATCAAAGTCGATGTAAGAACACATGATGATGTTAAGATTTACATTAAAACGATATAAAGGAGAATATAGTTATGAAAAACAAAAGAATGAAATACCTAAATCATAATCAAAATGAAAAAAATTACAATGTCAGATACTCACTCAATCAAAATATGTTACTCACTTACTATGATGTCAAGTCTCTCTAAAGAAAATAATAAATAATAAAACTACATATAAGGAGAAATAAAAAATGAAAGAAAGAAATAAAGTCAACCCAGTACTCAGTACTTGTCCAGTTTGTAAACATGATTTGAACGTTGTTAAGTTGCATTGTGATCATTGTGATACAACCATTGAAGGTGATTTCACATTATCAAAGTTTAATTATCTTGAAACAGAAAAGCTTTATTTTATCGAAGTCTTCATTAAAAATAGAGGAAATATCAAGATGATTGAGAAGGAGCTAAATATTAGCTATCCAACGGTTAAGAAGATGCTTGATGATGTTATTGTAGGTCTTGGTTATTCCTTAGAACCATTTGAGGATGAAGTGATTGTAAAAGAACCAACAACACCAAAGGTCAGCAAATCAAGCATATTAGAAAAGATTGAAAAAGGAGAATTAACGGTTGCAGATGCAATCGACATCTTCAAGAAAGGATAATAGGTGATAGAATGAGAAAAACATTTTTCCATCCAAACCAATTTTATCAACAACATAGTTACACAAAAACGAGAGGCAACAGTCAGATAGGTGAATTATATGCGACTCAACCTGAGCATGTTGTACACAGTGTTTTATATCGTATTGAAGATCAAGAACTCGATTTATCGAACGAACATAGTTTTTCAGAAATAATCAAATCAAATAAATATTAATCTAAAAAGAAAAGGTGAATAAAATGTCAAAAGACCAATTAAAAGAAGAAAGAATGAAAATATTAGATTTACTTTCTAAAGGCGTTATCAATGCAGATGATGCAGAAAGATTATTAGGTTCAATGGATCGTCCATCAGAAGAAAAATTCTCAGAACAAACCATTTTCACACCTGGGAAGAAAGCACCATTCAGAATGCTAAAGATTCTTGTGGATTCAAATGATGGAGATGTTGTAAGAGTTCAAATTCCAATTGAGTTTGCTAAATTGTTAAAATCAAACAAATTCAAGTTAAATCTACAAGATACAGATTTAGATATTGACGCATTGATTGAAATGATCAGCCAAGGTGTCATGGGTGAAATTGTCAATATCCAATCAGCTGACGGTGACAATGTAAAAATTATTGTTGAATAAATTTAAAAAAAATTGAATCTTTGTGACAATAGAGCGTTTATTTTAAACGTCTTTATTGTTATTTAGACTTCATGTATTATAATAGTATTGTAGTCACGAAGGAGAACATCATGTTATTTGGAAAGCACTTTAGGAAATATTACCTCAAGTATGCTCTATACTTTATCGTTGGTATTGCAGTTTTAATCTATGTTGACTGGATTCAACTGGATATTCCAAAGTTAGTTGGGGGAATCATTGATACATTAAAATCGGCATCTCCAGATACAAAAGCCATTAACGATTCAATCTTGCAAATAGCAATTCTTGCGGGAATGATCACTTTTGGTCGTTTTTTATGGAGATATACGATTTTTGGTGCATCTAGAAGAATTGAATACAATTTAAGAAATGCTATGTTTGTTCACGCAACCAAATTATCCCAAAGCTATTATGGCCAGGAAAAGGTTGGGGGACTCATGGCATATTTTATCAATGACTTAGAAGCGGTTCGCCAAGTTTATGGACCAGGTATCCTGACTTTAACAGATGGTTTGATGCTTGGTGGATTCGCATTGTACCGTATGGCAAGCCTCAATTCAAGATTGACATTATATGCAGCTATTCCGATGTTAATCTTAGGAGTGATGTTGGTCTTCATAAGAAAATCAATATCTTCGATATTTAAAAAAAGACAGGAGTCATTTGAAAAGCTAAGTGATTTCACTCAAGAAAATTTTTCAGGTATCTCTGTCATCAAAGCATTTGTTAGAGAGAAAAAAGAAGCTATTTATTTTAATCAAAGAAATGGTGATCTATATGACAAAAACATGGTATTTGTCAAGTTTATTATTTCAGTCAATATTGCTATCAGTTTGGCGCTTAATCTTATCATCTTATTGATTATCATGTATGGAAGTTTCCTAGTTCTTAGAACTGATGGAACAGGATTGACAACAGGACAACTCACAGAGTATATCAGTTATTTCTTCACACTCATTTGGCCAGTCATGGCTTTATCAAGATTTATTCAAATCCAATCACAGGCTAAAGCAAGTGCGACACGTATTGATAAATTCTTGAATACCGAAGTGGAGATCAATGATAAAGAAGATGCTTTGGATATTGATAACCTAAAGGGAAGCATCTCTGTTAAAAATCTTACATTTAAATATCCTGATGGTGAAGAACCTGTATTAAAAGATGTTTCCTTTGACATCAAAGCAGGTGAAATGGTCGGTATATTAGGACGCACAGGCAGTGGCAAAAGTAGCCTTGTTGACCTGTTTTTAAGAATATATAATTTAGATGAGAATAGCGTATTTGTTGGTGATCATGACATCATGAAGCTTACACTAAGATCAGTTAGACAAACCATTGGTTATGTACCTCAGGATAACTTTCTATTTTCCGATACTATCACAAACAACATAGGCTTTGCCTATGAAAATCCTGATGAAGAAGAAATTAAAGAAGCAGCAAGATTAGCAGATGTTTATGAGAATGTTATGGAATTTAAAGAACAGTTTAATACCATTTTAGGTGAACGCGGAGTTACTGTCTCTGGTGGACAAAAACAAAGAATCAGTATTGCCAGAGCTTTAGCGAAGAACCCAGAAATCTTAATCCTAGATGATTCAGTATCAGCAGTTGATACAAAAACAGAAGATGCAATCATCAATAATTTACATAAGATCAGAAAGGGTAAGACAACCATTTTTATTGCACATCGTATTTCCACAGTCAAAAAGATGGATAAGATCATTTTATTAGATCAAGGAAGAATTTCAGCAGTAGGTAGTCATGCTACTTTAATGAAGACTTCAGAATTATATCGAGACATGGTTAAACGCCAGACATTAGAAAATCTAGTTCAAGGAGGCGCAAATCATGAAGGACTTTAAAGATAACACAAGAGAACGCAGTGACAAAGAGGTCATTAAACGTTTGATTAACTATGCAATGCCTTATAAGAAGGAATTCTTGCTCATTATCATCTTAATGTTTGTTGGTATTGGCATTCAATTATTACCTGCCTTGCTCATTGGTTATACCATCGATATTGTAAGCAGTACGACCATGGCAAGAGATCAGCAAATCCTATATATTCTTTTAATGGGAGGCGCATTCTTACTTTCAATGTTTCTAGGTAATTTTACCAATTTCTATCAAAATTACATGCTTCAAAAGGTTGGACAGAAAACAGTTGTTACCTTGAGAAATGATGTCTTCAACCATATAGAAAACTTGGCGATTGGTCAAGTCAATCAGGTTCCAGTCGGCAAACTGGTAACGAGAGTCACGAACGATACCAACACAATATCTGAAATGTATACTTCAGTTGCTGTGAATTTGATTAGAAATGTGCTTTATTTAATTGCTATATTAGTTGTCTTATTTATTTTAAATTATAGGATCACTTTATATGTCATTATTGTTATTCCTATAGTATTATTTGCTGCTTACCTATTTAGAAAGTTCTCAAGAGCATCTTACCGTAGAGTTAGAGCAAGTCTTTCTGAAGTGAATGCATTCTTATCAGAGAATCTATCAGGTATGAAAATTACACAAATATTTAATCAGCAAGATAAAAAGCGAAAAGAATTTAATCTATACAGTAAAAAGCTTAGAAACAGTTATCTTCAAGAAATATTAGTCTTTGGCATATTTAGACCAACCATATACTTCTTATCTATGGTCGGAACATTAATTGTTTTATACATTGGATATCAAGAGGTTCTAACAACAGCATTTACTGCGGGGTTATTATTCTCATACTTCTATTACGTTAGAGATTTCTTCGAACCAATTCAAGAATTAGCTGAACAATTCAATATCATGCAAAGTGGATTCGCTGCAGCGGAAAAAGTATTTGATGTTTTAGATACTTACCCAGAAATAACAGATGCAGAAGATGCCATTGAACTTACTGAGTTTTCAGGAAGAATCGAGTTTAAAGATGTATGGTTTTATTATCTTAAGGATGAATGGGTCTTAAAAGGCGTAAGCTTTAAAGTGAATCCTGGCGATACAGTAGCCTTCGTTGGTGCTACCGGTTCAGGGAAAACAACGATCTTGAGTTTGATCGTGAGAAATTATGAAATTCAAAAAGGACAAATCTTAATTGATGGCATTGATATTAGAAAGATCAAACGTTCGTCTCTTAGAAGACATATAGGTCAAATGCTTCAAGATGTCTTCTTATTCAGTGGAACGATTGCAGAAAACATCACACTAAGAGATGAAGAGATTACGTCTGATGAAGTCATTGCAGCATCAAATTATGTTGGAGCGAATACCTTTATTGATCGTCTGAATAATGGTTATGAACACATGGTATTAGAACGTGGTAATAACTTTTCAAGTGGACAGCGTCAACTCATAAGCTTTGCCAGAGCACTTGTCTATAAGCCTAGTCTGATGATTTTAGATGAAGCAACAGCAAACATCGATAGTGAAACCGAAGAATTGATTCAGCAATCACTAGAAAAGATGATGAATATATCAACCATGCTTATTGTTGCTCATAGATTATCGACGATTCAGCATAGCACTAAGATTTTAGTGATGCAAAAGGGTGAAATCAAAGAAGAAGGTTCACATCAAGAATTACTCAAACACAAAGGATTATATTATCATTTATATCAGTTGCAATATGATGAGCAGGAAAACAATGCTCCACTTAATGTTGAATTGTCTTAAAAATCACATGTTAATAAATTTGTTTGACATCAAGCAAATGATTATCTTAAAATAGAAACAATAGAAAAGAGGTTATGCTATGCTAAAAAAAGTAGAAATTCAAGAATTATTGAATGAAGCACTTATGACTGGCGCTGATTTTGCTGAAATCTTTTTAGAGGATACGAAATCATCCTTTATCAGAGTGACAAGCGGTGACGTGACATCCATCGATAGAGGCAATGTATTTGGTGCTGGAGTTCGATTGATTCAAGGTGTTGATGAGGTCTATGGATTTACGAATCATGTTTCATACGATTCCATTTTGGCGGTAGTCAAAAATCTAAGAGCTTCATTTTCAGGAGCACTTACAAAAGTTAGTCCACTTGGTGACAAGAAACCCTTTAAGGACGATGTAAAAAAACCAATGAACTCGGTTTCTGTTGAAGAAAAATCTAAAGTGCTTCAGGCACTATCGAACCAAATTAAAAATTATGATTCAAGAATTGTTCAAGCACTAAGTCAATTACTAGAAACCGAACAATATGTATTGATTGCTAACAGTGAAGGTGTTTATCAAGATGATAAAAGAACATACTCACGTGTTATGTTAGCTGCAATTGCTCAAGAAAACGGACTCATGCAACAAGCATATGAAGGTCCCGGTCGTTTCATGGGCTTTGAAATATTTGATGAAGTTGACTTTAAAACATATGCCAATGAAGTTGCTGAAAGTGCAGTTAAGCTATTAAGTGCAGAAGATATGACTGCTCAAGTGATGCCAGTTGTTCTTCATAATGCATTTGGAGGCGTAATCTTCCATGAAGCATGTGGACATCCTTTGGAAGCTACTGCTGTTGCTAAAGGTTTATCACCATTTGTCGGTAAATTAGGACAAAAGGTCGGATCAGATATTGTAACTGCATACGATGATGGCGATGTTGATGGTGCATGGGGCAGATTAAGCTATGATGACGAAGGCAAACCTACACAAAAAAATTTATTAATTGAAAATGGTGTTTTAAAAGGGTATTTGATCGATTATCGTAATGCAAGAAAGATGAAGATGGAACCAACAGGATCAGGAAGAAGACAATCTTATAAGTTTTCACCAACATCAAGAATGAATTCGACATATATTGCACCTGGTAAAGATAAATTTGAAGATATTATCAAAGATACCAAATATGGATTGTTTGCTAAAAAACTTGGTGGTGGAACAGTTGTTCCAGCAACAGGAGAATTTAATTTCGCAGTACAAGAAGGTTACATGATTGAAGATGGCAAGCTTACAAGACCTGTTCGTGGAGCAATGCTTATTGGACACGGGAAAGATGTACTGTTTAAGATTGATAAGGTATCTGACAACTTAGAATTTGGACAAGGCATGTGTGGTTCTTTATCAGGAAGTATTCCTGTCGATGTTGGACAACCTACGATCAGAGTATCATCAATGACCGTTGGTGGAGCAGGAGGTAAGAAGTGATGTATCAGAATTGGATAGACTTAGGATTAAAAAAAGGAATTACTGATTTAGAGGTTTTTGCTGTCAGAAACAAATCACTTAAATTATCTGTTTATCAAAACAAATTGGATCAACATGTGCAAAGCGATGTTGAGTCCATTACGATTCGTGGTATTTATGACAATAAATTAAGTACTGTTCGTTTCGAAAATTTATCAGATGTTCACGTAGATCAACTCCTTGATGCACTCAAGGCTAACGCGAAAGCATTAACTGTTGTTGAACCTGCAATCATATATGAAGGTTCAAAATCATATCCTGAAGTTAAAGATGAACTCTTTGATTTTGGTAGTGTACCAGTAATTAAAAAAATAGATTTACTCAAAGATTTAGAACAAAAGATTTTAGCAAATCCATTTGTGACTCAGGTACAATCTACTATGTATCAAGAAATAGATACGGAAACAACACTGGTCAATTCTAAAGGTCTTCATTTATCAAGACATAACACATATGCTTATGCTTATGCGATTGGTGTTTTTCAAAAAGAAGAAGATATTAAGACAGCATATGATATCAAGCTTGCAAAAAACTTTGATGAATTTGATGTAGTAAAGATGGCAGAAACAACCATCACAAAAGGTGTTTCAAGCTTAGGTGGCACATCTATGACATCAGGTGAATACCCAGTTGTCTTTTCCAATGAAATGTTTGCCGATATCTTAGAAGTTTTTACATCTATTTTTTCAGGTGAAGCAGCTTACAGAAATATGACTTTCCTTAAGGATAAAGTCAATCAGCAAATAGCTGGAAAAGATATTAACTTGATTGATGATCCACTACACCCAGATGCTCATTTCAAGACTGGATTCGATGATGAAGGTGTTGCATGCTCAAAGAGATATGTTGTTGAAAATGGCGTGTTTAAGGGATTTAATCACAATTTAAAAACAGCATCCATATTCAAAGAAGAGCCTACTGGAAATGGTTTCCATGGTGGAATCTCAACAACTAATTTCTATTTAGAACCTCAAGAAAAAGACTTTGATACCCTCATATTAGACATTAAAGATGGTGTCTATATCACAGATCTAGTAGGACTCCATGCTGGCGTCAAAACAGTTTCTGGAGAATTCAGTTTACAAGCAAGTGGATTTAAAATAAAAAATGGAAAGATCGATCATCCAATTAAGATGATTGTCGTCTCAGGGAATTTCTTTGATGCGATCAATCATGTCAAGGGTATAGGATCTGACTTGAAATTTGGATTATCTGGAGTTGGTAGTCCAAGTGTTTATATTGAATCATTAATGATTGGTGGAGAGGCATAGGCCTCTTTTTTTTATCATTTAAACAAATTGTGTTGACTCACACATTTTATAGTGTTATACTTAATTTAGAATTAAGGGTTACCTTAAAATAGAAAGAGTTGGTGAATATAATGCTCAATTGGTTTATAGGCCAGGAAGTTTGGTTACAGGCATTGTTAGGAACACTATTCACTTGGGGACTAACAGCTGCTGGCGCAGCTTTAGTATTCTTCTTCAAGACCATAGAAAGAAATGTGTTTAATTTGATGTTGGGGTTTGCATCTGGAGTTATGATTGCAGCAAGTTTTTGGTCATTACTTGCTCCAGCGATTACGATGGCTGAAGAAATGGGTTCAGTCACATGGGTTGTTGTCGCAGTAGGATTTGGATTAGGGGGACTATTTTTATATTTCGCTGATAAGACAGTCCCACATATGCACTTTGGATTTAATCACGATAAAGAAGGTTTGCCAAGTAGATTTAAAAGAACTGTTCTTTTGGTATTTGCTATCACACTTCATAATATTCCAGAAGGCTTAGCAGTTGGTGTTGCATTTGGTGCCGTTCATTATGTCACAGGAGATGTTACCGCAGCCACTTTATCAGCAATGGGGCTTGCGATAGGTATTGGTATTCAAAACTTTCCAGAAGGTGCAGCCGTGTCCATTCCTTTAAGACAAGAGGGCATGAGCAGATGGAAAGCATTTTTACTTGGACAAGCATCTGGATTAGTTGAACCTATTGCGGGTGTATTAGGTGCACTTCTAGTTTTATACGTCCAACCTATTCTTCCTTATGCATTAGCTTTTGCTGCAGGAGCGATGATTTATGTTGTTGTTGAGGAACTCATACCAGAAGCACAACAAAAAGTGACACCCAAAGGTGCACATTATGCAACGTTTGGCGTCATGATTGGATTTATTGTCATGATGATCTTAGATGTTGCGTTAGGTTAAATAAGTAGGTGAAAAACATGAATAGAGCTGAAGAGGATTACATAAAAACAATCTATGAATTGACCATTGAGAAGAAACAACCATTGATCAAGACGAATGAACTTTCTGATCGTTTTGGATATACGGATCAAAGTGTTAATGAAATGGTTAAAAGACTAGAAGCCAAACATTTAGTAACTTTTATACCCTATAAGGGATTATCACTTACCAGTAAAGGGAAACAAATCGCTATTCGTATGATTCGATCACATCGCATATGGGAAGTCTTTTTAACCGAAAAATTAGGGTTTTCATGGGAAACTGTTCATGAAGATGCTGAAATGCTTGAGCATGCGACAAGTGAAAGACTCGTAGAAAAATTGTATGAGTATTTAGATCGACCGAAATATTGTCAGCATGGCAATCCGATTCCAGATTTTAAAGGTCGCATGGAATCATCAGCGACACATGCACTCTTGGATACACAAATCAGTAATTCATTTAAAATCACTCGAGTTTTGGATTCAAAAGAATTATTAATCTTTTTAAATGAAAAAAACATTAAATTATATGATATATTGACTATAATTGAAAAAGATGATTTCAATCAAACCATGACAATAAAAAACAATAACAATGAACATATAGTGAGCTATAAAACAGCTAAAATGCTGTTTGGAGATGTCATGTAAAAAGGTAAGAAAGGGGTTATGAACATGCTTAAGGAAATACTACATAATGAAAGCAATAAAATCATCAAAGAATATTTAAATGATGTTCATGCCCATGATTTAGCAGAACTCTTTGTTGAATTAAGTGATGAAGAAAAAGACAAAGTATTTAGCTTACTAACAACCGAAAAGTTAGCTGAGCTTGTTTCGTATTTAGAGCTTGATGAAGCAGCGGATGTCTTAACTGATTTTGATATTGACAAACAAAAAGAATTGGTTGAGATGATGGAACCAGATGATGCTGCTGATATCATTATGGAGCTTGAAGATGAAGAACAAGAAGAATTGTTAGCAGCACTTGGAGAAAGTTCTGATGTTGCTCAACTGATCTCATATGACGATGATGAGACAGGATCAGCTATGACCAACCTGATGGTTTTATTATCACCTGAGATGGAAGTTAAAGAAGCTACAAAAAAAGTGATACAAGAAGCAAATGACGTTGAATCAATTAATACACTATTTGTCACGGATCAAGAACATCATTTTTTAGGAATCGTGTCACTCAAAAAACTGATTAAAGCAAAAACACCTTGCTATATCTCTGAACTCATAGAATATAGTCCAAGCGTAAAAGATAAAGATTCTATCACTCAAACTCTTGAAGCAATTAATAACTATGCTATTTTTGAAATGCCTGTTTGTGATGAAAATAACAAGCTCTTAGGCATGGTGACTTTAGATGATGCTCTTGATATCTATCAAGAGGAAGCTCAAGAAGATTTTGAAAGACTTTCTGGGTTGCCTGAAACAGTTGAAGGTAATCCATTTAAAACGGCTCTTCATCGTGTACCTTGGTTGTTATTACTTTTAGCAATATCCGTTCCAATTGCGATGATAACCTCTCATTATGAAAGTGTTATAACTGCAGCAGCTATTCTTGTTATCTTTCAACCCTTAATTTCTGGTTCTGCAGGTAATGTTGCTACACAGACATTAGCAGTCACCTTAAAGATGTTTTCTACAAATGAAAAAGGGTTTGTGAAAAATTCAATAAGAGAAATATTAACAGGTATGATTAATGGATTTGTGATTGGTTCGATTGCCTTTGGGACAACTTTCTTATTTACTTCGATCAATACATCAACAAATGAGCAACCATTAAAAATTGCTTTTGTTGTGGGATTCTCATTATGGATGACAGTTTTTATAGCACCGATTATTGCTATTATGATTCCTTCGATACTTAAATTTTTAAAATTTGATCCAGCAGTTGCATCCGGACCATTTATTACGACGTTAATTGATATGACGGCTTTGTCAATCTATTTTGGCTTGGCAACTTTTGTGTTTGGAGGTTTTTAAGATGAATAAAAAAATCAATTTCAAGCATTCTGATGATTCATTAAGAAAAACATTCAAATCCATCCATGGATACGATTTGGCAATCGTTTTTGAAAATATTGATAAGGATGAAAGATTAAGATTTCTTAATCTGATTGACAATACACAACTTAGTGAAATGTTTGTCTCGATGGAGCATGAAGAGCAAATAGAACTTTTTTATTTACTAGACATTCCTAAGCAAAAAATACTTTTAAGAAACCTTGAAAGTGATGATTTAAAAGCCTTTATTGAGGAATTTGAAGAAGAATCAGAAAGAGAAGCAATCATTAGTTTGCTTTCAGCTATTAAAAGAAAAGCAATTCATCTACTTTTGACCTATAATGAAAATCTAGCAGCATCCATCATGTCAACTGATTTTTTGACCATTTCAAGAGATATGACGATTAAGGAAGCAACAAGCTATATTGTCACAAATTCAAGAGAGCAAGATTACATTGATACTATCTTTGTTGAAAATGATGAGAAAGAAATTGTAGGATTGATTGATTTAAGACAATTAATTATGACAAGAAGTGGAAAGAAAATCTTTGAAGTCATGGTTGAAGACATTCAATATATTTATGAGTATGAGACAATTGAAAAAGCAATAGAATCAGTTCAGGATTATGATAGAAACTGTTTACCTGTTTTAAATAGTAAAAAACGGATTATTGGTATCATTACAGCCGATGACGTTTTTGATGAAATTGTTGAAAGTTCAGAAGAAGACTATCAGAAAATGGCATTAATTGCTGATCATGATTCCTCCTCATCAGCATTTGAACGATCCACAAAGCGTTTGCCATGGCTTTTGATTGCCGTTATTCTCAATTTGGTCATAGCAACGATTCTTTCAATGTTTCAAGTGACACTTATTCAAGTTGTTGCACTAGTATTATTTCAACCAACCATTTTAGGTATGGCAGGAAATATTGGAACACAATCCTTAGCTGTAACTATTTTAGGTTTACATCTAGATGAAATAGATGACAAGAAAAAAGCAAGAAAACATGCGATTAAAGAAATGACTGTAGGTTTTATCAATAGCTTGCTTTTGGCCATAGCAGCTTTCATTTTTGTTTCAATCTTTTTATCAATAGTTCCTACAGGTAATCAGTTACCTTATGCAGTAGCATTTGTTGTATTTATCTCGGTATTTGCATCGATGTTTATTGCAGGTACTATGGGAGCTTTAGTTCCTTTGATCTTTAACAATTTCCACATTGATCCATCTGCAGCATCTGGGCCAATCATGACAACAATTAATGATTTGGTTACATTAATTGTTTATTTTGGTATTGCTACTATCATATTCATCTAAGAATTCATGTCAGTTAAAAACCTACCATATTTGATATGGTATAATATTAGAAAAGTCAATAGAAAGAAGGAAGAACATGGAACAGTATATTAATTTTTACAAAGAGGTCAGACAAAAACTTAAGGCATTCGAGTATGTCATCTGGTTAATGAGTTGGGATCAAGAAACTGAAGCTCCTAAAGCATCCGTTGATTATCGCAGTAAACAATTTGAAGTGATTGCTACTGAAGCATATATGCTTGAATCAGATCCAAAATATGTTGAGGCTATCGAAAAACTTTATGAAAACTTAGATCAACTAGAAGATGAAGATTTTAAAGTTGAAATTAAAAATGATTTCAAAAGTTTAAGAATTATCAAGAAAGTTCCTAAAGATGAATGGATTGAATATCAAGTTTTAACACAATCGGGTTCACACATTTGGGCTCAAGCAAAAGAAAAAAATGATTTTGACATGTATGCTCCGACACTAGATAAAATCATTCAATTCAACAAAAAACTGGTTAAATATCTTGAAACTCCAGAAATGAAGGGTTACGATATTTTGCTTGATATGTATGAAGAAGGATTTGGAGTAAAAGAATACGACACTTTCTTTAATACTGTGAAAGAAGAACTTGTTCCATTTGTTCTTGAAGTCACTTCAAGAGAAAAACAAAAATTCAACAGAAGACTTTCCAAAGCGGTTTATCCAAAAGATAAACAAAATGAGTTTTCACATTATTTAATGGAAGTCTTTAACTATGATACAAATAAAGGATTACTTAAAGAAAGCGCACATCCGTTTACTTCAGGTGTGAGTAGTGTTGATACGCGCATAACCACTCATTATTATGAAAATAATCTCTCATCAAGCATATTCTCTACGATTCATGAAATGGGTCATGGTATTTATGAATTGCAAAATGATCCAAAATATGACGATACAATGTTACATGGTGGAACAAGCTTAGGAATTCATGAGTCACAATCAAGAATGTATGAAAACATGATTGGTAGATCGTTTGCTTTTTGGAAAACACATTATCAAAAATTAGTCGAGTGCTTTCCAAAACAACTCAAAGATATTCCTGTTGAAGAATTCTATCAATACATCAATCAGGCAAAACGCTCTTTAATTCGTGTTGAAGCAGATGAACTTACATATTCACTTCATGTTTTAGTTCGTTATGAAATTGAAAAGGAACTCATTAATGGGAAGCTTAAAGTTAAAGATCTACCTAAGAAATGGAATAAGCTGATGGGACAATATGTAGGAAAACGCCCAACGACAAATAAAGAAGGTGTCCTACAGGATATTCATTGGTCAGGTGGAGCAATCGGATATTTCCCAACCTATGCTTTAGGCTCAGCCTATGCAGCTCAAATTTATCAATCAATGAATCAAGAAATCAATGTAGAAAAAGCTATTGAAGAAAATAACATAGCAGCAATCAATTCATGGTGTAAAGAGCATATTCACAAATTTGCTCAGACAAAAACACCAAAACAGATTCTGCAAATTGCTACAAAACAAGACTTTAATCCTCAATATTATGTTGATTATCTAAAATCAAAATTTAAAAACTAAGGAAAAACAAATCAAACTATGCTATCCATTCGATCATTGTATCAAGTTGGTTATGGTCCATCAAGCTCACATACCATGGGACCTGCTAAGGCTGTAAAAATCATCAAGGATCAAGTTCCAGATCTTGACTACTATGAAATCACGCTTTATAATTCTTTAGCTTTGACTGGAAAGGGACACTTGACAGAAGAAGCAATCAAAGAATCGATTTCACCTAGCCAAGTGACTTTTTTGACTTCAATTGATATTCATAAGCATCCGAACACATTGATCGTAAAAGGGTATAAAGAACATCATCTGATTATAGAAAAAGAAGTCCAAAGTGTTGGTGGTGGTCGTGTTGTTTTTGTTGGTGAAGAAGAGAAAGAACCATCCATTTATCCACTGAATACATTTAGAGAAATCAAGAATTATTGTCGTTCACATCGCATATCTTTGGCTGACTATGTTTATATGATTGAAGGCGAAGGATTTGAGTCGTTTCTTGAGGGTATTTGGGAAACAATGAAAGCTTCTATAATGAACGGAATCTCAACAAGAGGTATTTTACCTGGCCCTTTAAAAATGAAAAGAAAAGCACCTGATTTATACAGTAGAAATGCAGAACAGGAAGTACCTGAGATTACTGAAAATAGACTCGTAAGCTCATATGCGTTTGCAGTTAGTGAAGAAAATGCAAGCGGTGGTATCATCGTCACTGCACCTACTTGCGGTGCTTGTGGTGTCTTGCCATCTGTATTGTACTATATGCATGAAAAACATCAGGTAGTAGATAAAGAACGTATTTTAAGAGGTCTTGCTGTTGCAGGTCTAATTGGAAATTTAATCAAGCATAATGCTTCAATCAGTGGAGCTGTCGCAGGTTGTCAAGCAGAGATAGGCAGTGCATGCGCGATGGCTGCAGCGGCTCATGCGACACTATTTAATTTATCGATGGATCAGGTTGAATATGCAGCTGAAATAGCCATTGAGCATCATTTAGGATTGACATGTGATCCAGTCAATGGATATGTTCAAATACCATGCATAGAACGTAATGCAGTAGCTGCACTTCGTGCCATAGATGCATGTGGTCTTGCATACTTTTTAACAGACTCAAGAAAAATATCTTTTGATATGGTCATTCAGACCATGTATCAAACTGGGCTAGATATGCACGCATCATATAAAGAAACATCACAAGGCGGACTCGCTCAATATTATAAGGAGGACGATGATGTTAACTGTTGGTGATATATTTTATGGACATTCAATAGACTTAGATTATAAGGGACAAGGTATTGTCAAACATCAAGGATATGTTGTTTTTGTCACCGGTATGCTAGATGATGAAGAAGCTAAAATAAAAATTACTCAGATCAAAAAGAACTTTGGACAAGGAGTTGTTTTAGAAATAGTCAAAGCCAGTCCGGATCGAGTAGAAGCAGTTGAACAGGAATTAGGAAGCTGTGATTTGATTCACGTCTCACCGATTAAGCAACTCAGATGGCAACAGAAAATCACACGAGAAACATTCAAAAAGATTATGAATTTGGATATAGAAGTGCATGAGACATTAACAGATCATCGTGATCAAAATTATCGAAATAAAAGTGTATTTCATGTCATGGACACAGCTCATCTTACCCTAGGTTTATATAACACCGATAATACAAAGCTAATTCCAGTTGACCAGTTCATACTATCTGATTTAAAGACCAATAGACTCTTAAAAATGCTAGCACAATCACGTCCTATCATCAATCCTAGAGTATTGAAACACATGATGTTTCGAACGAATTTAAAACAAGAAATACTCGTAACACTTGTTGCTACAAAACCATTATTTCATGGAAGAGAACAATTGGTAAATCAGATTAGAGAGATTACTAATGTGGTTGGTATAACTGTGAATATTAACGATGATCCCAATAGAATACTAGGAAGTAAGTCAATGGTCATATATGGTGAAAACCTTATTACTGAGCCAATTGGCGATATTGAGATGATGATCAGTGATCAGTCCTTTTTCCAAATTAATCTTCCAGTAATAGAAAAAGCTTATGCTTTAATAAAACAAGAAATTCCAGCGGGGCAAACAATTATCGATGCATATAGTGGTGTAGGAAGTATTGGCTTTTATCTAGCAAAAGAAGCAGAAAAAGTGATAATGATTGAATCAAATACTGAGAGTTCTTCAATGGCAAAATTGACAAAAGAAAAATATGGATTTGACCAGATTGAGATTATTGATGAAAAGGCAGAAAAAGTAATTAAACATTTCGATGGAGATTATCTGATTGTCGATCCTCCACGCAATGGATTGATGGAAAGTTTTATTCAAACCGTACTCAAACAAAACTATAAGAAAATATTTTACCTTTCCTGTGATGTTAAAACATTAGTCAGAGATATTTCTTTACTATCAGTTCAATATGAGATTAAAGATGTTTACCCGATTCGAATGTTTTTCAACACATCGTCACTCGAGACTTTAGTCATATTAACTCACAAATAATAAAACTCAACCTGCCTGGTTGAGTTTTATCTTTATTAGCCTTTAACGAAAGAATTGAATTTTTTTTCATGACTGATGGTTGTTGGTCTACCATGTCCAGGGTAAACATCAACATCATCACCAAAAAGTTTGTATATCCGTTTGACGCTTTGATAGATTGTCATTGAATCAGAAAATGGAATATCAGTTCTGCCTATGCTTTGGAAAAATAGAGTGTCACCTGAAAATAACGTTTGATCAGTGTACAAGACAGTAGATCCTTGTGAATGGCCAGGTGTTTCATATACAGTAAACTCTTTTTCAAAAAAGTGAAGTTGATCCAAATCATTGACCCATATGTCAACAGGTATCTCATAACCCCATCTGTTATATGGATTAACGTGAAACCAAATTTCATCCTTCTTTGGAGCATAAACGGTTGTATCAAATAAAGCTTTTAGCTGCTTAACACCACCAACATGATCAACATGACCATGTGTCAGATAGATACCTTCCAAATTGAATTGATTTTTTTTGATATAATCGATGACTTCATCACTTTCATAACCGGGATCGATTACAAGTGCTTTTTTATTTTCTGAAACGATATAGCAATTACTTCTATAATCACCTAAAGCGAATTTCATAATATCCATTATATCACCCAAACATATTATAACATAATGCATTTTGCAGTCGTATTTCATGCATTCACAGACTTAAAAAAGTATAATAATTAAGGATAGGAGTGACTAACTATTAAAAGTCAAGCACTTTATATATATATACAGTAAAAACCTCCTATAGCAGATAAATTCTAGAGGTTAGCTTATATTACAGATGACTTTTTACTTAACCGCCACAGTT
>Ga0180007_10001462_pt1 | contig 32190 bp, 11 predicted proteins | sample MM_PC_MetaG_FD_121122 | JGI IMG/M metagenome (GOLD analysis project Ga0180007, IMG submission 121122) | Groundwater microbial communities from the Aspo Hard Rock Laboratory (HRL) deep subsurface site, Sweden - MM_PC_MetaG | ecosystem: Environmental > Aquatic > Deep subsurface > Groundwater... | reverse complement strand
TAATAAATGGTGAAGCTCATTGAATGTTTTTATCTGGAAGGTAATTCCTTGCTTGGAAAGGCAAAAGTAAGAAATTTTGTCTAACGGGGAACTTTTTTCTTGTCAATCGTTATAGTATGTCCCACTCTTTTCACACTCTTTTTCTACTTAATTCACATCCAACACTTCCACTAATTCTGCTATTACTTTAAAATCTTCACTGTTAACATCTTCCAGAACAATATCCTTAAATTCCTTATTGTCCGGGGAAAGAGTAATTTTTTTATGCTTCCAGGTGCCCTCATCAAAATATTCTTTTTCGCTATGATAACGTTTTATGGTAAATCGTTGTTGTGTTTCTGAATCAGACACTAAACTTGAAGCAACAATAACAACTAGCCCATTGCGCGATCCGCCCTTATCAAACCTAAAGATACAATAACTCCCGTCTTTAATGGTCGGCTCCATTGACTTCCCAACAACTTTCGCGATAAACATATCCTCTTGCGGTTTCTTGCCTAATTTTACTGGCTTCCAACCAAGCAAATCCACTGGCTGCTCTTCACCAAATGATGTTGCGATAGCCGCAACAGAATAAACAGGCAAGTATTCTGTGTATTTTTCTTCATTTCCCAGATCTTCGTCAGAAACTATATCGCTTAAAAATAAAGTTTCTTGATCCTCGTCTATTTTGACAGCGCTACCCTCTTCCTGCGCGTTTAAACGCTTATATACTTTCTTAATAAGATAATCTTTAACCACTGATGAGAAGGCCTTGTCATCCATTATTTTATTAAAAATATCCTGATTCTGCTCCATGCGGTCTATTAATTTATCCCTAAACACATCTTCAAAACCGAATTTAAAGTTTTCTATTGTATTACTCTTTGCCTGAGTTCCAAGCTTCTCATTTAAAACTAACTCTTCTTCTATCTGATCAAAAAAGAGTTTATCCGCTTCGGTAAAATCTGTTCCGAATCGATCATTTAAAATCTTTACAATTTCAGATAACTGGGCAAACTCTTCCTTGTCTTTCTTTGTCCCTGCTTCGGTAACCGGTTTAAGTCCGATATTTGCCCCTTTTTGCAACTCAATTTTTCCTTCCGCGACTTTCTGTAACCTATAATACTCTAAAGCTACCTCATCGTCTAAAGTAAAACGACCTTCGTTTGTTCTTTTAGGAAGCTTTTTAAGTAGAAAACGGGTATAAGCATAAAACTTTTCAAGCTCAACATCGCTAAACGGCATAATCTGCGCAAGAAAAGCATATAATCGCACAAAAACTCGGCAAGTATTCGCGAAATCTTCCTTATATTCGTCCTTTTCAATCTTTTCATACCTTTCAACAGCTTTATCAACCAGTGCGTTCAAATATGCATGTTCAGTCCTATTGTGCAGTTTTTTATCCTTAAAGAAAATATCACAAAAAGCATCAACATCAGAATAATCAATCACTTTAAATGTCTTAATCTTATTCTTGAGATCATACAGTTTATTTGGATCTGTTACATCTATAAGAGAAGTTTCTTCGTAATAGGGCTGGAAAGCATTAAGGATATCTTCCCGGTTATTCACAAAATCAAGAATAAATGTATCATCTTTACCTGAATGTGTTCTATTTAACCGGCTTAAGGCCTGAACAGCTTTTACCCCATCCAGCCTTTTGTCCACATACATAGTATGTAATAACGGCTGGTCGAATCCAGTCTGATATTTTTCCGCGACTAGTAAAAGCTGATACTCTGATGTGCTAAATTTTTCCGGAAGTTCTTTTTCTTTAATATGTTTTGCTTTACCATTTGCGTCAATATATACATTCATGCCTTCCTCGGTATATTCAGGAGGAATCCCATCAAGTAAAACCTTTCCGGAAAAAGCAACCAATGCCTTAATATCTTTATATCCTTTTTCCTTAAGATATTGGTCAAACTCTTGCTTATACCTAACAACGTGTTCTCTTGATGCGGTAACAACCATTGCCTTTGCCTTTCCGCCGATCTTTTTCATTGTAACTTGCCTGAAATGTTCAACAATAACTTCTGTTTTCTGAGCAAGATTGTGCGGATGCAAGGTTAAAAACCGTGCTATAGCTATGGCGGCTTTCTTTTTATTTACATTCGGGTCATCTTCAATTTTCTTTGATAACTGAAAATATGTTTTATACGATATATAATTCTGAAGCACATCAAGAATAAAACCTTCTTCTATCGCCTGTCTCATAGAATAAAGATGAAACGGCTCCGGCTTTCCGTCTTTACCTTTTCTTCCAAAAGTCTCAATTGTTTTTGCTTTAGGAGTAGCCGTAAAAGCGAAAAAGCTGACATTTGATTGTGGCCCGCGAGCTCTCATCATTTCTCTGAGCCCGTCCTCAACATCATCTTCATCGCGAATCATCAATACTTTTTTCAAGTCTCCAGCCATCTCACCGCCCTGCGAGCTGTGCGCTTCATCCACAATAACCGCGTAATTACTTTTAGGTAATTCTTTAACCTTATCAAGAACAAAAGGAAATTTCTGCAAAGTTGTTATGATAATATTCGTTCCGCTCGTCAAAGCATCCGCTAACTGCTGAGAATCTTTGTCTATTTTTTCAACAACACCTCTTTTATGCTCAAACTGATAAATTGTATCCTGAAGCTGTTGATCCAGAACAAGCCGATCAGTAATAACAATTACTGAGTTAAAAATTCTATTATCTGAACCGTCATGAATACCTGCCAAGCGATAGGCCAGCCACGCTATTGAATTGCTTTTCCCGCTGCCAGCACTGTGCTGTATTAAATAGTTCTTACCTGTACCATTAACTAAAGCGTCTTTAGTAATCTTTCTTACTGAATCAAGTTGATGGTAACGCGGGAAAATCATCTTTTCTTTTCTAACCTTTTTCCCTTCAATTAAATATTCCTCGCTTTGTAAATGAACAAATCGCGCGAATATATCCATCCAGCTTGTTTTCTCAAAAACTTCTTCCCATAAATAATGAGTTTTGTGTTTACCGTCAACAACAGGATTCCCAGCACCTTTATTAACCCCTTTATTAAAAGGCAAATAGCTGGTCTTACTTCCCTGAAGACGAGTTGTCATATAAACAACATCCGTATCAACAGCAAAATGCACAAGCGCGCGCTTTTTGAACTGGAATAAAAGCTCCTGCGCATCTCGGTCATATTTATACTGTTGTTTCGCGTTATCCGCATTCTGACCGGTAAAGGGATTTTTAAGTTCCATAGTTGCTACAGGAAGACCGTTAAGGCTTAAAACCATATCAACAGAACTTTCGTCTTTAGAACTATAATGAACCTGACGAGTAACTGTAAGTATGTTTTTCTCATACAATGATTGAGTTTCCGGGTTAAGACCACTAACAGGTTTAAAATAGGCCAATTTAAACTTTTTGCCATAATCAATAATCCCGTTTCGTAAACAATCAAGCATCCCTCTCACATCAAGTTCCTGATTAAGCCGGTATAAGAATTTTTTCTCTATTTCAGCATTATGAATGGATTCAAGTTCTTCCCACACATCCTTTTGAGTTTCCTTGATAAACTGCAAAAGCACGGAAGTATCAATTGCCAAATCACGATTAAAATTAGTTGGATCGCCTTTAACATATCCCCCATCCACAAGAAGACTTTGCTCTATTAATTCTTCAAATGCTTTTTCATTATATATGCTCATATTTTAAATTTTCCTATTTTTTTTAAAAATAGCTTGAATATCAGCCTTTCCCCAGGTATACTTATATTAGCTCATCTGCCATGTGTAGAAGGAGTAACGGGGTCGTCAGCAATGACGTCCCCAGCTTATTTATAGGTATCGTATTCCTTCTGTAATTTATTCTTTTGATGATCATTAGTCACAGGATATGCCGTCCACAATAAAATATAATGCTTCCTTTTCCGTAATATGACCAAATACTCTTTTTCTTTAAGCCATAAGCAGATATTATGTTCAATACCCTTACGAGAATACCTTTTATTTTCCCAAACTAAAATAACAGGATTGTTTTCATTTTCTATAACCGGACGCGGCCAGCGAATCCGTTCACATCTGCGAAAATCAGGAATACGGTCTTCTTCTCTTTTGGTTTCATAAGCCTCTTGGATTAAATGCCAAAAATTTGATTCCTTATCTTGGTATAAAGGCAAGCGTTTTACACTAATATCCTTATCTCTAAATTTTGGTTTTGAATCCAAAAAGTCTGTTTTATAAAAAGCGTAAAGAGCGTCTAAATACTTATCCCAATCTGCATATGTATCATAAAAAACTAAATCCGGCAGCCAATCAAAGTCATTCGGCATTTTCGTCACCTCTATTTGGCGTCCAAAAAAACAAGTTCATTTTATCCTCTTTAAGCAAAGTCTTGGAAAGCAAGCTATATCCGGAAAGCTCTCTGATTAATGCAATTAACTCCATTTTTGCCGAGCTACCAATTAACCCACGATTAGCATATCCAACCGCTCCGATTAAAAGATCCGCTACTTGCAACAACTCTATTTCATGAGAATGAACTGAACGGACATCCTTAATAATCTCTTTTGAAAAATCATACTTACTATTGCATAGCACATCATGCAATTTTATAATTTTCTCACCGCTTCTGGTGTCTTTCTTGTCTAAAAATATTCTGTAGCGTGAATGAGGCTCAAATACAACATTCAAAAGACAAAAAAACATCTTATAATACCATGTATCATGGTCCTGATTTTCAAATCTCGCATGATCAAGCTGATCCTTTTCCTTAATCACAACCGCGCGAAAATGAAGATTAGCTTCGTCAAAAAAGAAATTTACAATTTCTTTGTAAAAAGCTATCTTTGCCGGGGATACTTTTGTCCATTTAATTTCAAAATTACTCGGCAATCCATGTTTTACTTTTATTTCCCTGACTCTATCAAACATATCTTTTTTTACTTCATCCAGACACCAAAGAGCACCTAAAGTCATAACATTATTACTATCATTCTCCAAATGACAACTTTCATCACAATAAACATTGTATAGTTTATTTTCTGTTAGCATTTTACTGTCTCCCGGATATCAATCTTGCCAGTCACCACTTCAGAAACTAAAGCACTGCGGTATTCTTTGAGTAGTTCAATTGATTTTTGTTCACTTTTGATCTGTTCAGCAACCAGTGATATCTTATTGTCAATGAATTTAGTAATTTTTTTCTGTTCATTATAATCTGGCATTGGAAGCACAAAGGTACTTAATTCTTCAAAATTTAACCCTTCTCTCGATATTCCATTTTGGTTATTAATTATCTGTTGTTGCCCAAGCTCTGAAGACAAACAATAAGTTAAATATTTTGTTAGCGCAAACTTATTAGGTCTGATTATGCAAACATGTTGATTCACATTTGCTTCACCAAGATTTTCCGGATAATAATAACATCTCCCTATAGAAGCTCCTGTTATATTGAGTAAAACATCTCCCGCAAAAACTTTTGATCCTATCATATTATCATGGACTTCTTGGGATATATAGGCAACATCATCTAGTCGCAAACCATCGAAATGGATATTTTGGCTTCTTAGAAAAAGTACGCCATCAAACTGATACACAGAAGCTCCACCTTTTGGAGTAACACCACTACCGATCTTTTTGCTAAGATATTTTAATCGTTTAACATCCCAATGCTTAGGAATCCTACCTAACCATTCAATCCCAGATTCTTTCATTTCCACATTAGGATCAAGCCCTTTGGTAACCGCCTGATTAATAATCGCTATGCGTTCTTCTTTTAAAAGCTCAATCATTCTTTCTTTTTTGGCGATTAAGTCATCGATTTGAATAGTTTTGCGATCGAGAAAAGCAGATAGCGCTTCTTGTTCCTCGAAAGCCGGATCAGGAACAACCACATTGTTCACTTGCTCCACGGATACAGCACTATATGTAGAACCCGTTGATATTCGATTCAATTCATCTGATAAACATAATACTCGATAATATGAATACTTCTTATTTGAACGTTTTGGTCTTATGGCGCATAAACCTCGCCCAATTCCATATGTCTGATCAGCAATATTCACCGCACCAACCGGAGCTCTCACAGATAAAAGAATATCATTTTTCTCAGCAAGCTTATTTGGGTGCTTACACCAAACATTAGGAATAGGATTTAAACTTGAGAAATCAGCATTGCCTTGCAGAAAAGGCACTCCTGCTTCATCTCTGTTACAGTCATCCGATTCTGGCGATTGCCCCATTATAGTTCTATCAAGATATTTAAGCCTCTTAAAATTCCAGCTCTGAGGAATCCTTCCAATCCATTCTATTCCCGAATTTTTGCATGTACTGTACTGCTTCATAAAAATTGGCCCGTTCTATTTAAATCATTTTTAACAATCCACGGTAAATTTACCTCTGATAATAAAGGGGCCATGACGTCAACCTTTAGCTTTTGATGAAAGATCTTGCCATCTAAAAGAACCTCCGTAAGATACCCCTTACAGAATTCATTTATGCTATGAGAAATTATAATCGGGAGTTTTTGCAATTGCCCGATCAAAGCCTCTTCATTCCCTACAAATCCAAGTTCAGTCATTTTATTGCGCAAAACGGTCAACATAACGGTATTGGAAAAAGAAAACACATCGTTTCCTGAGCTATCGCTCCCCATCCAAAATTCAAGATCTCCGACCTCTTCCATAGCTTTTTCGATATAAGCCTCAATTTCCTGATAATGATCAAAATGGAAACCAAATTTATTTCGGATAAAAGAAAATAACTTTTTATTTTTTACTTCGGAAAAAAAAGCCTCAACTTCATTCCAGCGACATAAAAGATTCTCAGAGAATCCTTCTTTTTCTGTTACGATTTTCTCGCTGTCCACAAATTTCCAGACTTCGTAAACTTTGCTTATAAGTATTTTAGAAGTTGAAAAAATCAATGTAACAAAAACCGTTTCATCTATTTTTGCGTTTCCTGTTTTTTGCTTTCCCCCATAAATAAGCATTTTTCTATATAAATCCATATCCCGCATCATACTTGTTAACATCAATAACCGTTTTTTATCACGCGCAGAAAGGCTTGCTACCGTTTCTTTAGGTAAAACTAATTGATGGAACTCAAGCAACTTTTCCCTATCAATACTAGCTTCACTCATGATTCTAAAACCTCACTCATTAACCCTTCAGTCTCTTTTTCAAGCGCAAGAATATCTTTCCGTATATCCTCAAGACTTCGCAATGGTTTGTATTTGTAAAATTCTTTGGTAAAGTTGATCTCATACCCTATCTTATCTTTACTCCTATCCATCCAGGCATCAGGAACATGAGGCAAAACCTCTTTTTTAAAATATTCCTCAACATTATCATTCAGCGGCACATTTTCACAATCCCGAAGATCTGGATCAGGTTCAGGATTTCCTTTCGCGTCCATACAAATATCAGCTGTTTCATCTCTTTCTGATAACACTTTAAGAATCATTTTTATTATCGGCGCTTTAATTTTATCGCCCTTTTTATCAAATATTTTTTTCAGGTCATTTATAAACTCATCCCGATTTTTATACAACTTTTTGGAATCCATCTTCGATAAATTACTCTTAATAAATTTCTGATATTCTTCGCCTTCTTCTATCTCCTTTAAAGCCCTGTCACCCTTCTTTTTTGATTTTGCCAGATTTTTAAAAAATGCTTCATCATCTAAGCGAGCAATACGCTCTTTGCTAGCCTGGAAATTAAGACGTAAGGGACGCTCAACGGTAACTCGCGTATAACCAAAATGGCTATTATCAAATATTTTACACAGCTCGCCTTGTTTAAACTTTCCGTATATTTGAGTTATTTCTTCGATTTGGTTATCTTTAATTTCATGGCGTTTATTCCCAAGGCTGCGGGACATTTTTTGAAAAAAACCAACGGCATTAACAAACTGGATTTTCCCTTCACGTTTTTTATCTTTTCTATTGGTTACAATCCAAATATAAGTTGCGATCCCTGTATTATAAAAAAGCTGATCCGGTAAAGCGATAATTGCCTCAAGCATATCATTTTCAATAATCCACCTACGTATTTCACTTTCACCACTTCCGGCTCCGCCGGAAAACAAAGGAGAGCCATTAAAAACTATCCCTAAACGAGCGCCGCCGTTTTCCGGCCGCATCTTTGAGATCATGTGCTGTAAAAATAAGAATGAGCCATCGCTGATTCGCGGCAAGCCCGCACCAAAACGCCCGGTAAAACCTTGTGTTTCACTTTCCTTTTTTATTTCAGTCTCAACTTTTTTCCACTCAACCCCAAACGGAGGATTACTAAGCATATAATCAAACTTTTCATCTTTTAGTCCATCCTGAGTAAAAGAATTTCCTCTCTTAATATTATCGGTATTCTGTCCCTTAATCAGCATATCTGAATTGCATATAGCGTATGATTCATCATTAAGTTCTTGTCCAAATACTCTCAAATCAGCATCGGGATTAAGCTCACGTAAATATTCCTCAGCAACTGAAAGCATTCCTCCTGTTCCGCAAGCAGGGTCATATAAGGTCTTTAAAATCCCTTTTTTAGTTAAAATCTCTTTATCATTCAAAAATAGAATATTTACCATAAGCCGGATAACTTCACGCGAAGTAAAATGCTCTCCAGCTGTTTCGTTGGATAAATCAGCAAATTTACGGATAAGCTCTTCAAAAATATATCCCATTTCAATATTCAAGATCTTATCAGGATGTAAATCAATTTCAGCAAATCGCTTGATCACTTTGTAAATAAGATTAGATTTGTCAAGCCGTTCAATATGATCGTTAAAATTAAACCGCTCCAAAATAGTTCGGGCATTCTTAGAAAAACCGTTGATATAGTTTTTAAGATTTGCACTTATGTCATTTGGATCTGCTACAAGCTTTTGAAAATCAAATTTACTCTTATTATAAAAAGAGAGTTTTGCCTGACGTTTTAGGACTGCTTCCAATCCCGCAGGAGATAAACCTTTGCTCTTTGATAAATAATTCAATACCTTTTGTTTAGTCGGCTCAAGTACACAATCCAGACGGCGCAAGACTGTAAGGGGCAAAATTACCTTACCGTATTCAGATTGTTTATAATCTCCACGAAGAAGATCAGCAATGCTCCAGATAAAATTCGCGCTTTCTTTAAAATCTATAGTCATATTCTTTTAAGGTTCCTTCCGCGATTTATAAAAAACAATATGAGTTGTTCAAAGTCTCCCCACCAACTCATCAATCTTAATCTTAAAAACACTAGCAAGTTTTGTTAAAGTATCTAATGTCGGATTTTTATTATTTCCAGATTCGATTTTGATTAGTGTGCTGTAGGTAATGTCTGCTTTTTTGGCTAGCTGTTCTTGGGATAGATTATGTTTCTTTCTGAGTTTTTTGATATTGGCGGCGAGCATATTGTTCTCCATTTTAATTTGAAGACTAAAAAATAATTATATATTTTACTTGACCCATTCGACAGAGCTCAGGGTCTGTACAAAATTATTTACATAATTTTGCTTGACAAGCTATCAATATATTGCTACTATTATATTAGTAGTAGGCTAATAATATATTGCTTTTAATTAAATGCTATTTTAGCGCTTATGCTTAAAAATATCAAGGATTTTCAATGACATCAGCATTTAATTCACCCGCTTAATCGCCAACCCAAAACAAAAAAACCCCTGCCCTGATAAATTCTCAGAACAGAGGTTTTTATTTGGTGGAGGTGGCGGGACACTTATCTACTTGTCATCCAAGTAGCGTGGACTATCTCTTCATCCGCCAAAATTTATTTCTGGCGGAGCCTGGCGTATTATAAGAGGTATAAATTTACCGTTGGTTCAATTTTTTTCCAACAGTACACTCTCCTATCTCCTCTATAATAGAGGAAGTCTCTGCAGGGCTTTGACACCCCTCAGGATTACCCTTGCTTTCGCATTAGGGCTTCCCTGATGTAAGCCAGATTTTTCATTTCGAATTACTTCGAAAGTCGACCTTACTGATCGAACCCGCGTCCTTAAGCAACAAATAAGGGTATCTACATGTTTAGCCTATTATTTATCTTTCTGTTTAAATCCCCAATAGACACGGTATTTAAACAGGCAGCTTTTGAATGTTTGACCTTACCCGTCAAAAACAAACCAGGTAAAGCGAGTCTGTAAGTGACGTTTCTTAACCCCCCAGACAAAAGGCCAAAAAACGGGTTAATTTATTTTATTAAATTAACGCTGGTGCAGGTACAAATCCCGCGAAAGAAGGATGAGCAATGCCCGATCCAATTTTCTCAAGAAGTGCATCTACGCTTACTGGAACTTTAGTTTCAGCATTTATTATTTTGCCAGGTGTTTAACGAGGCCTCCCGACCACCTCGACATGCTGCCCTTATAATATCCACATAAGTCGAACCCCTTCACCCCCAAATTTAATTGAAGATAAGTTATTCAAAATTGTAGAGCATAAGACACTATTTCAAACAACAATACATCGATATTTCTTGTGACTAAGTGTTAACCAGTTAGCCAGTTAACCAGTTACCATTTAACTCGAATCGCTATCTCCGGATACTGGATATTTTGCGCAAGCGCTGTTCAGTTTCTTTATCTTTTATTTTTTCCCGCTGATCGTAAAGCTTGCGGCCTTTAGCTAAAGCCAATTCTACTTTTGCCCGGCCTTTATCATTAAAGTAAATATTCAAGGCTATTAAAGTATAGCCTTTTTCCCGCATTTTCGCAAACAGCTTAGCTATCTGCTTTTTATGCAGCAAAAGTTTGCGGACTCTTTTTGGATCAGCATTGTTATAACTAGCTTTATCATAAGGACTTAGATACAAACTATGCAAAAAAACCTGGCCAGCATCAATCCGGGCAAAACTATCTTTTAAATCAACTTGATTTGATCTGAGCGCTTTAACTTCCGTGCCCTGCAATTCAATGCCTGCCTCGATCTTTTCAATGATTTCATAGCGATGCGCTGCCCGTTTATTGGAAGCAATAATTTTTTTTTCCATAGACGAGGATTATACCATAGCAGCGGTCAGTTTGCAATTATTTCAAGGCTAGAGGATTAGAAGATTCAATCAGATCCAATGATTGGCAACTTTTATATCGCAGTTTGGACAAGCAACATATTTCTTTCTTGATTTATTTTTTGCTTATGAGCGTTAGCAAATATTGCAGCATTCTGATTTACAACTAAAATCTGAACTTCTAAACTATCGATTTTATCTTTTAAATTCTTTATATCCTGCAGCAATTTATTTTTTTCAGTAGCTCTCTGAATACAATCCTGTTCGGCTTTTTCTAATTGATAGGATTGTTCAGCTGAAAGCTTCGTTCTAAGTTCCAAAGAATTAGTATCCCCCTGATCCTTAATTTTGGTAAAAATATCATTCATTGTCGCTTTTTCACTTGCTGCCAAGAGATAATAATTAGGATCGATGAAAATAAAAACTTCTCCATCCTCAAACATTCCTTTTGTATTTGGATAAACCTCAAATCCAAAAGAAGTTTTTTCATTAGAGAACGACTCAAACAACTGTTGGAAATTTTTTATTTCCTGCAGTCGAGACATCCCTTTTTGTTCAATTTCCTGCTCAACCAGGGCAATTTCAGCAATCAAGATATCTTTTTTAGCCAGTAATCCTTCCTGGGATTTTATTTTTAACGCTTCGATCGCCGCTTCCTCTAGATTAAAATCATCTGGTTTTTTAATACTGATTGATTTCCGTTGGACGTCTACTGCGCCTAATCTTTGAATTAAACTTTCACTGTTTATGTCCTGATATTTCTCAATACAAGCAATCAGCTTTTTAAAGAAATCCTTATCCTCCAAAAGCTGACTGAGCAGCTGATCATGCTTAGCTAGTATTGCCATACTTTGCTCAATATACTCAGGATTGTTTGATATTGCCAGCATCCATAGCGCATTAATAAATTCTGCGGGGATTTCTAGGATTTTGCCGGTTTTCCAAATCATAAAAAGATCAATTAAAGCTTTTTGCACAGACTCACGCAAAACCTGCTGATTAGCAGCATCTTTAATATCAAGGATATCCACAGCAAACTGTTCAAGCTGTTTTCGATCAAGCAAGTCAATAAGTCTAGGAATATCCTCGGCTTGAATATTATCTACAGCAGTAATGATGTCTTTTTCTTTGGTCTCATCTTTTTTTAGGACCTTTACATAATGTTCGGCAATTTCTTTCGCGTTTTCATTAAAATAAATTAATTCATACAGCCTATCCAACATTACCAGATCCTGCTCACTGGTTGATAAACCATCCACTATCGGGATTACTTTTTTATAAAATTTAGCTAACATATCATCCCAAGGATAAGAATCCATATTGCTATAATGTATTTTTTCAACTATTTTAATTAACTCAACCAAAGCCTCTGCCTTGTCTTTTTCCTCCAAATTTTCAACCAGCCGCAAAGCAGTATCAGTAAGACTGTCCCATAGAAGATTCCAGGATACCAGCAAAGAAGCCACTAAATACGGCTCATCCAAAAATTTAATACTATCCATACATAGCTGATACCGCTGAGCAATATCCTGCTTGTCTTTTATCTGCAATTCAAATACTTCCGGATCATCAGATAATTTAACTTTTTTATTAAAAAGATTCAAAGTCTGTCTTGCCATTTCCGCGGCCTGATCAATCTTATCACTATCTTTTACTTCTATCCTTTGCATTAATATTTTCAAGGAAAGCAGCATCAATTTCATATCTTTATAATCAGACATTTCATTTAGATATTTTTCTGCAATTTCATCATAATATTTGTCAATCCTTTCCTCTTTGTTTGGCAGCTGAGAGAGCGCCTCATTAATATAGAAAAACACTTCTAATCTCTGCCTATGATATTGATCCTTGTCTTTATCATAATCATCCATAGTCATAGCATCATAATTTGTTTTCATTAATAGAAAAGCCCTATCGATAATTCTAAAAGTATTGCCAGCCTCTGAATTTTCAATCAAATGTTTATCTCCATCTAAAACATTACGGTAAAAAGCAACGATGATCTGAGCATAAAACTTTGCTCTCAATCCAATTTGTTCCATCTGCTTAAGATCAGAAATCTTCTCATAAACATGATCTGACAAGGATGAATCGAGCCAATCTTCCTCGCCTAAATCAATGATTCCAATAAATAATTTTACTTTTTCTTCAACCTCATTATCAGGCAAAGCCATTAGCTTTTTAAATGCATGTTGCCACGATTTAGTTAACAAGTTCTCTATTTTACGAAAAATCGGTTGCTCCTTAAACGCTTCTAATTCCTGGGTTGTTTCTATATCCTCAATCAGATTTTTAAAAACACGTAAAAGTAAAAGAATATCCTGCCCGCTAAAAGCGTGATTTAGAACAATATTTGGATTAAGAAACCCCGACCCCGAAAAGCTTTCACCAAGTCTACCAACCTCATCTACATCAAGAGCTCTACTCAGCTCTGATACTAGCTCAGCAAAAAACTCTTCTTCATTGAGCCCAAAAGCGTTTCCCAGTAATTCTTTTAATTTCCCAGCATCAATCAAAGCCTGGATAATATGTAATACTGGCTTTATCTCTTGATTATCAATCTGGCTTACTGCCAGCTGAAAGGCCTCTTCAAGACTAGCAATATCCTCTTTATTATTTTTCAGAGATAATAAATATTTATTTAAATAAAACAATGACTTATCAGTAAATTTATCAATAATTTCACTCTTCGGTGTTTTTTGTTTAAAAACAGCAGAAGAATGACGAAAAACTTTTCCGAGAACTGCCGGCAATTCAATCCCCGCATTAGAATCCGCGTTCTGCTCAGCAGTTAACTGTTCCTGAGTTTTTTTAGAAACAGAAGCATCAAGCGGAGAGCTCCAGATCATGCCATAATCATTTTCTTGACCAGCATCAGCAATTAGAATCTGATTATTGTTAATCCGGACACTTAGCGGCTTGATTATTTTTTTATCCAAAGGAATCTTTTTTACCACGTGCAGATTATTTACCCCAAGCATCGCATCCTTAACTAAAATACCCCGATTCGAATGCTTTTCCTCAAGAACAATAAGTTCATAAAACTCTGACGGTTTTATAATATTTCCTTCGTCATCAAGCTCTTGGGTTCTGCCCAGAACATAAACCTTACCATCCGCAGACTGGGTTATATCAATTACCTCAGCGAAAGAAATATCGTGGGTAAAAGCTTGATAATCCAACTTGTCGTTATGGTGATCAGAAAATTTTATTCGATAAATCCGATTTGTGCTGTCAGTAATAAATACAGAATTAGCATCTCTTGAGCTAAATATCTTGCTGACCTTAAAATCATCTCTTTGATGATTGATCGAAAACTCAACAGAATGCGAAGAAATTATTTTCCCATTATTGCGGTAAAACACATTGTTAGTCAAATTACCGGCAGAAGATAATCCCCATATTCCCAACTCAGTCTCAGCATAATAAGCGGCAATTGTCTCATAACCAAGCGATTTAAACTCCGGCTCACAGCCTTCGGCAAATATCCAAATACCGTGATCAGTATGAATTATTTCAAATCCATCAATACTGATAATTCTTTCTACCTTTAGCTTTTGATCAAACAAATCCACAATCCGTTGATTAGAAGATACTTGTCCCTCATGATTAAGATTAAAAGTCTGTTTTCTTGATTCCTTTCCTGTGGCAACATAAACATTATCAGGATAAGCTGGATTCATATCTATGCCTTGGAGATCCTTGCCCAACAATTTCGCTCTAAACTCATCAATGAGTTCATTCCATTCCCCAGTCTGAATATTCTCATCAGCACTTGTGTCCTGAACTTTTACTTTGCTGAGTATTGCCTGCAATAAGCTGGCAAAAACCTTTTGAGGTGATTCGTGAATCTGTCCGGCTGTTTCTGATTTTAAACCAAAACTGTTATTTTCTTGCTCAACCTCAGCAGAGCTTAATTCGTACTTCCATACCTGTGCTCTCTCAGTATCTTTGTCTAATATTCCGGCATATAAACCATTTTTACCCGCGACAATGCATAAAGTACCTGAATCAATGGTAATATCTTTATCAATACTGTGTTTTACTCTATCAAAAATCCACCACCCCGGGGAATCGCTAGGAACTTCTTTCTGTTGGCCTGTCATTTCATAAACGCCAATTCGGCCGGTATCTCCCAATACATAATAATTACCTTTACCGTCATCAGTAATATCAATTATCTTTTTACTAATATTAGAAACTACTCTATGCTCAGCGGCATCATCAAGCAAAGAATCTGAAGAACCAAAAACAAGCAAGTCTTTGTCTTCTGCTGCAGGAGAAGGCTTTAGCAGATAAAAACTATGTTTTTGCGTTGCAATCAGCGTTTTATTATCTTTGGAAAATTTTATTTTTTCAAATAATACCGGATTGTCTTCGCTGTTAATTGGGGGGCTGAGCACAGCGCTTCCCTGTCTTTTACCAACAACTCTCATTTCGCTTCCTTTTAAATAAGACAAATCCGCTGGATCATCTTTAAACCGCTTACTCAACACATCATAAGCAATGACTCTACGCAGCGGCCCCCTTTTATCCAGATAATAAATTTCCAAATTTACTTTCCCCAGATTATCACGAACTTCTCTGGCCGTAATACTTCTTATTTTTCCCCCGACAATAACATCTAAAAGGCTAAGAGTCTGATCAGCAAAGCGGATAAGCATTATATCATCCGAACCAATCAGCTCAAAATGCTCTGTTTTGCACACATCCTGATTATCATCGGAAACCTCTTGATACTTTTCTTTTGTTTTTATATTAATTGTTTTCCCATGATTACCGCTGGCTAGAACAACAGCATCAGTTATTGGATCAACCGCAATCGCATTAAGATAATCTACTGACTGAGAAATGTTTTTCGGCAAAGAAGCTGTGTCTGTTACCTGCTGCCAGCTTGGCAGGGAGTCAATAATCCCCGCTTCTTGGTTCACAAGCAAAGAAGGATCAAAATTAAGCTCAGCAAGAGTGATCTTTGATTGATTATCTGTAGAATAAACGACAACTGTTTTTCCATCTTTATGATCAAGGCCAATTAACTGTTTTATTTCACCTGCATTGTCAAGCCCTATCTCTGCCGCTTTTACTAAAAGCTTTTTACCTTTTCCTACTGCATCCTGGTCACTTCGTCTGAGTACATGAATTTTTTTTGAATCTTCTCCGATTACATAAATTAATTGATTTTCAGCTTCAAAGAAATCAATTATTCTGCCGATATTAAGATTCCCTGATGAAATCTTCTGCTCATCATTCCAAATAGTAATTCCGCCATTTGCATAAGTCGCAGCGTTATAACCATCAGAAAATATTTTAATCCTGCCAGATATAGCGATATCTTCCAGCAACTCATTCTTTTTGACTTTAAAACCTAATATTCCAAACCATTCAGTCACACTAAAAATTAAACTGTCTGTTTTCTGATCAACAAAAACACTAGAAAAATTCGCTTCAATTCCCGTGTAAATCCCATTATCATAAAAAGCCGGATCAAGCAAGCGGGTTTTCTTAGAATAAACTCGGATATCTTCTACTGTGGCAACCACGATATGCTCATCTGTCACAAAAATATCATTTATTTCTATGCCTACATGGATAGGGTAAACATTACTGTCTTTATCCCGAAAAAGCACTATTCCTTCTTTCCCTAGATTCCAGTAAAAACTATCTTTATCCGATAAACGAACACCAATAGCATCTCCAATACTGAGCATATAATGTAAAGAGCCTTTGGTTGATATAAATTGTTCCATTTTTATTCTGAGTAAACCTGATTTTGAACCGTTTTGTCCCTTATAACTAATCACCATTTGGTTATTCTCTTCCCAAGTCATTCCTCGAGGAGACATATCTGGATCAAGAATAATATTACTTTCTAAAATTTCTATTTTTTCATATTCTCTATCAGGGAACTGTACTTTTTTATTGGTTTGTTTGAGCATCAGAATATTACTACTTCCTTTTACGCCTAAATATATAGTACCAAATTGGTCAGAAGTAATAGTAGCAATCCGATCACTGTCAGGCATAGAATTTGGATCATCTGTAGTTGCAACTATCCGCATTTTATCCGCTGATATATTTACTTTGCTTAATGCAGTCTTGCCTAAACGGCTATGCGCGACAATAAGCTCTCCAGCTACTGATATATGTAAATACTGCGGACTTTCTAAAATAATCTCATCAATTGGCTGTTCATAATTATTTTCCGAAGAGAATTTGTAAACTTTGCCAGTTTTCCAATCACTGGAATATATGATGAATTTATTTTTTTCTTTTTTAACAGCAATCCCCTCAAACTGCATATCCCCAATACAATCGCCTTTTAGCCCTAATTCAAATCCCGCGTTCCTGCTAAAATCGGGAGATCTATATTGCTGACTCCCTCCCGTTACGAAATCATCCATTTTATAAACCTTAATTCCATCATGCTCAGTAGCGGCAAAAAAGTAATCACCTTCAATGGCAATCGCTAATACCCGTGACCCATTTTCTAGACTTTTGCAAATAGTTTCCTGATATCCATTGCTATCCGGCGGCATAATCAAGGTGATTCGGGTATTAGCATTGGTAATTGTATATATTATTCCGCTTTTAGCATCCATTACCAATGGACCATCATCTTCACTGACAATATCAATTGCCCCTGCATTAATTTCATCTGCCCTTTTCTTTGTGACTTTTGTGATCACAGCAGCTTCTGATTTTGAAACCAATGCCGCCGGCTTGGTTAATGTATATATCTTCAGCTCATTTCCTTGGGAATGGTGACCTATCTCACAGCTGATATAAAGCCGATTATCTTTTATTTCCAAATCAACAGGATTTTGGAGATTTTTATGCTTTATTTGTTTGTCTGAAATATTAAGTAATTCAACAGTTTGTATCCCTTCATTATTTAAATCATTAACTGAGACTGTCTTCCCGCTGCGTTTAAGAACTAGAATATTATTAGACTGTTTTCCACTGATATAAATAAAACCCTGATCATCTTCAACTATTGAAGTTATTTCCTTAATCCCTTCATCCGGCAAAACCTTCTCATCAATCGAGGACATTGCTTTTACCTTCATTTTCCTCGGCGCATTTTCATAACCATCGCTGGTTTGGATAACTACCACACCTACAGACTCTTCTTCTTCCCAGGCAGCTAAGAGCTCTCCGTCTTTATTAAAAGAAAGCGCCTTAACATTTTTAAGACCACTTAAGGTATCAATAGGAGCGCTATATCCATTTTCATTTGTCAATTTCTGAATTTTGCTTTTATGCTCAGAGGAATTAATAATATATATTTCCAAACCGTTCGGAGTGTCTTTTACTGCTATGCCTGTAGCTTTAATATGACTTACAATATAACCTGTTCTGTTAAAAACAGTTGCCGGGCTATTATAAGCCTCAGAAACATGGGGCGGGTTATCTTGACGATTAGCAATATAAACCCCTTGATCTGTGGCAAAAAAGAAAAAGTTTTTAGTTTGCGCGCTGTCATACACTCGGGTAATTGCATCATTTGGCAAAGTTGTATGAAAGGTATTATTTATCTTGGTTTTTGTTGCACTGTTTTTTTCTATTCTTGGTTCAAAAGCAATATTAGTCACTTCTATTCCTGATGTAACTATAAAATTTTCACCCAAAGAATCCAAGGTCACAGAATTAATCGAATCCCCAAAACCCTTTAATATATTTTCTGCAATATTCCCATCATCATCTTTCCAAACATATTGTTCTATTCCATTTTCTGTACTAAACGGATTTAAGCTTGAAGATTGCTGTTTGACTAAAACCGGTTCATTTACCGTCTCAGCCATTTTAGTCTGATCAACATAACCCTCAAATGACTTCATGGTCTGATAACCCAGCTGATAAATATAAGCGCAAAGCTTTTGAGCATCCTGGCGTTGCGCTTTAAGGCTGGGTATTGCTTTGTGCACTAGAGATTTATACAGCTTGACGAATAATTCAGGATTTTTCTTTATCAGCGGAATAAATATCTCTGCTCTTTCTTGCGCGGAGAGTTTTTCTATTTCCGGCAGCATTTTTCTCACTAAATCCCCACCCATAGAATCCGGCTTATCGGCAAAAGGATATACATCAATAAAATCTTTTAAAAAAGTTAAATCATTTGAATATTTAAATTGATATGGAAATAAATCCATAACGAAATTAATCTGTTCATCTAAGCCATGCTTATCCTCTAAATTGTTAATTGTTATCTGATAAGCATACAAAGCCCCCATTTGATCAATAAGTTCATGCGGCAACTGCCCATTAAATTCAGGACTAAGTGTTTTAATACTTTTAATTATTTTTTCAATATGCTCCTGAACAAAATCCGCGTCCTGATTAAAAATCTGAATAAGTCCAAATGACTCATTGTCCATAATATCTTCCGTCATAGGTACTGACTTAACCACATGATCTTCCGGGTCGAAATCTTCAATAAAAAAAGTCTCGGGCCAGCCATAAGCCAAAAGATGCTTTTCCATTTTCTGCTCAAGCTGTTCCAATGCCTTTTTATTAATATCAGTATGTTCCGCCATGCCGCGGATAAAACTAGTTACGCTGACGATTTCTTTAAAATAAAGCGCTGATGCAAGATGCTGTTTAAAATTTGTTTCTGACCAACTAGTAATAATAGTATCAACAAAACCGTCAAGCTCGTTAATCTTTTCTGCGACGATTATCGCGTCCATATTTAATTGAAGAACTTTTAGAATATTATCAGTAAGTTTATCGCCAGTATTTGGCTCTAGTTCCAAAGTTCTTCGTTCAACCAAAGGCTCACCATCTAAAAGTTTATCAATCGCGTCAGGCGGGTTTTTGTTTATCGGCTGTTTTGGCAATAATTCAATTTCCGGATCTTTAAACACATTCTCAACTATTTTCTGATGCTCAGGTTTATCAAATGAGTAATTAGCCTCAAAGCATTCAAATATTTGTTTATCTCTTCTTTGCTTTGCGCCAAATACTAATTTATCACCATAGTCTCTGATTCGCTCTACTGTTCTGATTAATGGACGCAATGCTGGCGGAGCAGGAATCCCGCCTCCGGTCACATAAAGCTCCCTTAATTTTCGCGTTGCTTTGATCAGTCTTCTTAAGTATTTTTCATTTACTCGATGATTGGCGATATTATCTAATATTTCATATTCCTGCTCTTCCGGCAGATAATCAAATTTATGTACACTAAATCTGCGTAAAAATTCTCCGGATAAGGGTTCTACTTCATATACTCCTGGTATCGGAGGATTCATCAAGGCAATTATCACAAATCCCGGCTGGGCAGTTACCACATCGCCATTAGGCAAAGTGAGATCGCCGGTTTCAAGCAGACTGTTTAAGATCGCTACCACTCCGCTATCTGCTTTATTTACTTCATCAATGATTACTGGTTTGCCCTCCTCCATTGCCCTTACGATAAATGATTTGATCCATTCTATACGTTCTTCATCGGTTGTCTCGGAAAAACCCTGCCAAGCTGTGAGGTCACCTGGCTCGATCAGTTTGTTCATCGCGATCTGATAGGCGCCGCCGGCCAGCATATAGCTGACAAAATCAGCGATTGTGTTCTTACCTGTTCCGGCATGTCCAGTAAATAGCAGATGATTGCCTAGGGATATGTCTTTTAATATATCGTAACATTTTACTAGATTATATTGTACTTCCGGAATGACTTGTTCTGGTTTTTCGTTTTTATCTTTTGGACCTTGATCAATTAATTTGTATTTTACGGCTTCGCCTCCAATGTCTGGAGTGATCTCCCAGAACCTAGTCTCAATACCAGTAAGTTCATCCTTTTCAACTACTATTTTATTGTTTTCTTTTTGGATAATTATCTCTTCTTCTTTTATTTTATCTTGAAATCCTAAGCCTTCAAATTCACTGCGGATCTCTTCTTTCATTTCTTTTACTTCCATAGGATCTTCATTATCCAAAGAAAAATGGCGGTTAATTATACTCCAAGCTCTATTCTTTAAATCATAGGGATACATCGCAAAGTGTTCTACGATTTTTCTCAGCTCTCCTGTGGATAGCGGACGTTTCATGTTCATGCCGAGTTCCGCGGGAACTTCGTCTTCGTCAAGCATGTTCTTACGGCTGGTAAAGCCAAAATATCTTGCTCTAATGTTCCAGGCTGCAGTGACTAAGTTACGGATAGTTTTACGTGCTAATACCAGAGCCCATGAGGAAAGTAAATCTATTTCATCTTCTTCCGATAAATATTCAACCTTTAAGGTTGTGAATCTGTCCCGAATTTCCCAGGATAAGTCATTTACATTGTATATCCCGCCAGGGGGATTAGCCATGGCAATGACCCGAAAATCAGGATGCACTGTGTGTTCTTTGCCATCTTTATCAAAAAATTTTCCCAATGATAATAAATTATTGATTACTCCCAAATTTTCGGATTCAGCTTTGTTTAATTCATTTAAGAATATTGTATCTCCATTCTTAGCTGCCTCGATCAGTTCGGAATCTGCCCAGCCGGTTTTTTTAATCAGCTTTCCTTCCGCGTTTTTCTTTATGAAAAATATTCTTCTGGCTATCAATTGATTTTTATCGGTTCTTTTGTGGATTGGAAGCATTCTGCGATTACGGTTTAACAGTTTTAAGGCATATGCAGCTAATACATCTTTTCCAGTGCCTGTTTCGCCCAACAAAAGCAAATTACGCATGCGGTTGCTCTCTTGCCCATCTTCAGCATAAAGGATCTGAAACATCTTTAATAATGTCCCGATATTCTGTTCATTCTCAAACGCCGCATTCCATTCTATGTCCGGGACTAATTTGTTATTGGCTGAACCGCGCTGTATTTTTATCTTTTCATCTCCTGTATCAGGATCGCGATAAACTAAATATTCTTTACCATTTTCCCGGGCAATTTGAAATTTAGAACCTTCATATACAGGTTCTTCTAAAGGCAATTCATTGACCTCTCCCAAAAGATTAAGCGTAAACCCCTGTAAAGCATTCATCGCCAAAGCAGCAAGTGTGGGCATGCCAAAAAGCATTACATTAGCCACAATATTGCCAATATTATTTTTATTTACCGGGCGGCGCAATTCAAGCCTTAAATGTTTCATTACCACACTAGCAACATTATTAATATCCGTAACCGCGATACCAAAACGACTACCATATGATTGAGCAATAGCTTTGGCGATTTCTTCATTCTCATCAATCCCAAAAGAAAGGATACGCAGATCTGGATTTTCCGGGTACAAAGCCTGAATAGCTTCTGAATTTAAACCATCATTACCATCATTCATATTTAAAATAATTTTCTTTGCTTCCGGATCTTTTCCCAGCTTACGTTCGCGCATTCTTTTTATAGCAGCTTTAAGCGCCTGATAATCCGATGTCCCGTCTTTTCCGGTTTTAATAGTAAGAATGTCTTCTATTACTTCAAAAGCCCGCTTAATCGTAATCTTATCTTGATAATCTTTAAGCTTATGATAGGAATATTCATTGTAAGCCGCGATCTCAAATTCCAATTCCACATCGCTTCTGTTTTCAAATTTCTTTAAGGCTTCCTGAAAAGCCAAAGCAGTCAACGCTTCGCGAAAAAGAATTGAATCTTCCAAACTTTTTCCAGGGTCAGGAAAAGTACTGCCGCTAATATCAACCAGCAAAGAAATAATTACTTTTTTCTTCTTCGGCTGCAGCTGCTGTTTAAAGATCTTGCGTCTGCCAGCAGGTATCTCCGCCAAAGCATCATCATCTAATTCTCCATAGCTGCGATGATAGAGGAATTCATTACCACCGCCAGGAACAAGAATTTTTTGTAATTCTTTTTCTATATTGCTGGTCTGAGCCATCATCTGACGCCTCATCTGTTGATACCAGGCATTCTCTTCTACAGTGATGCCATTGCGTTTTAGGAAATTCTCAGCGCGCATTTTGTTCATTTTTTGATTATGCTCTTCAAGGTTTTTGATCTCTTCTTCTGTGGGCTGATCGCTCTTGGATGGTGTTGATTTTGCGGCTGTATCTTTTGACTTATCTTTTTCTTGGTCTTCAGAATATTTTGATAAATCAAATTCCTTGGCATCAGGCTTATTGTCATCCTTAAATTTTTTAGCCAGTTTATCAATCCCAGTTAAAGGCAGTTCTTTTCCTTTATCGCCATCTTTCGGCTCTTCCGAAACTCCCGGCTTTGCTGGTTTTGCTTTATCCCCTTCCGGCTTTCCCTTTTTAGACTCATTTGACTTAGGCTTATCCTGTGGCACAGAATCTTTATCTTCTTTACCTGCAGGTTTTTCTTTATCTGGTTTTGATTTAGTTGATTTACCTTCAGGAAAATCCGGCTTATCTTGAAGTTTTGATTCATCCCAATTCCAGTTTTTAGGATCTGATTGCGGCTGGCCTGTCTGATTATTTTCATCTGGCTTTGCTTGCGATTTTTTACCAGCTGATTCAGCTTCCATCTGACTGGCAATGCTCTGACTTTGCTGCGCTTGTTCACCGGCTTGCTGTGCTTTGTCCGCAAGCTGTTTGGCATAATCAGCCAGCTTATCGGCTTTTTGAGCAATATTTTTCGCATTATATCTTATCTGGTCAATATCTTTAGTGCCTTTTTGCTTGATCATTTTTGCTGTTTGTTTGGCTTCATCAAGTGCTTGTTTCGCGGTTTTGTCTGCTTGTTTAGCAATATCATCCATTTCCCTAGCAACATTATTTAAAGAATCAGCACTTTGCTTCATTTCCTCAGAACTCTCAGAACCGGTTACCTGATTAGCCGCGCTGTTAAATGATTCCGTACGTTTTTTAAATTTATCAGTCTGGTCTTTGAGTGAGCCAAATCCATCAGCTGTATCCTGAGCGGTTTCGACCATTTCTTTTCCCGAATCAGACATATCAGCACCACCGGCATTGTGATCAATTTCCTCTGCTTTTTCAGATAAAGAATCAGTATTTTCCGAGTTGCCGGAAGCCTGATTTTCCAAAGCATTGGCTTTTTTGCGCATGCGCTCAGCCATACGATTAAGCTGTTGAGCCATTTGATTTAAACGTTCAAGATCATCATTACCATTACCTTGCTGAGGCATTTGTGTACCAGAACCTTGAGGATTATCATCCGGCAATACTGGATTAGGAGAAGTCCGCGGCTTGCCTTGCTGCGCGCGGGAAGACTGAGCCATGTAATCATTGGCTTCATCCTGCATCCTTTTTTTCATTTTTTCTAGAAAATCTTGTTTTTCCTGATCACTCAAAGAATCCCACCACTGATCTATTTGATCACGGATTTCCTGTTTTTCCTGATCAGACAGATTATTCCACTGGTTTTGCAGATCCTGATCGCTCATTTGCGGCTGGCGATGCTGCTCACGGAAAGCTTCCATTTCCTGCTGTTCTTTTATCTCAGCATCAAGCAATTTCTTAAACTCCGGCCAGATCTCATTTTTAACAATTGCGTATAGTTCCTCGGGATTTATTGTTGCCATTACCTGAGCATAAGCGTCGCGGGTATTATCAATAGCTGTTTTAACATCACTGTTCCTTAAACGCTTATCAGTATCTATTCCCTTTACCCAGCGATACATAAAACTATCCAAATACTGCAAAGGACGAGAACGCGCTCCCAGCACTGTCTGGGCAATCAGCATATTATCTTCTTTAAACCGCTCTTCAAATATTGCCTTTACCCAGTTGATTGTTCCCGGATATTCATTCCAGCCAAAAGCCATGATTCGGGGAGTGTCCATAACCCGCATCAAAAGGTCAAAGTATAACTCATCTTTGTATTCGGCTTCAATTATTTTTTCTCTTACCGGAATCCCGTATTTTGCTTCAAAAACCGGAGTAACCACCAAACCATATGCAGCACGTTGGTCAATGCGATAAAGATCCTGTTCCACTCCCACTATCCGCTGATGAGTAGGAAGAAATGCCCATTGAGCCATATCCTCTTTGGCTTCGACATAAGAAAGCGCTGGAATGCCTGTCGCTCTTTTTGCCCAACTCATAATATTATTTTTTTTTGTTTCTACGTCTTCCTGTCTTTTGCGAGCTTTTGCCAATAAATTTTCAACTTCTTTTATTTCTCTTTCCGGCATGTTCTCCTGTTTATAAATTTCAAGTGTTTGCATTAATTGCTTTACAGAAGGTAAAGGAATCCTCTCGCTAAGCTGTTTAAAAAAATCAATCAAAGTTTCCAATAAAGGCTCACCAGTACTTTCATGATGCTCGATCAAAGCTCCGGCAATAATAACCCCAATTACTCTTTGGCGCATATCATTTACCTGATGCATTATTTGAGCAGTTTCCATTGGATTCCTGCCAACAGGATCTCTTACCAACATTAATGCCTGGTCTTTGGTTTTTTCATTTGTCTGATAAAGCTCAAATGCGGTTTTGAGTAAATATTCTTCATCTAAAATAACTTTTCCCTGTTTTTGCATGGATCTACCAGCAGCAAATAGCTTATCGCCTACCGGAGTAAAAAAATTGTCGTATTTTGTAAATACATCCTCTTGTTTGTTTTCCAGTAATTCAATAACAGTCATTGCTGTAGTAATATCTTCCCGATTATAATTAATCGGCAAAAGACCATTAAACGCGAAATAATGAATAAGTTCATGCTTAATGCTTGCCTTTAAAAACGGTAGAGACACTTCCCGATTTTTAAGCCCTTTAGTCAATACATAATTATAATCAAATCCTCTGAGGAAGCAGGCGCCTGTGGCTTTGGAGTTAATAAAACCACGGGTTATCTGATCAATCTGCAGAGAAAGATATTTACTGTGCATCTCATTCGTGTCAGCTATATGTTTAGGCAAAAGATTTTTGGCATGATAAGGCTGCATGGCCTTCATCCCTTGCGAATATATCTCAGCAGGATCATGCCATTTTTTAAATCCTTCGGACATTTCGCGCATAATATCCTGCATAATCTGTATTTCCTGCTGATCATAATCAGGCGTAGAAAGATGGTAAAACTCATCAAATGTCCCTAGCATAAAAGTTTTTTCATCTTGATTTTCAATCTGCTCGATTTTTAAAAGATCAAATGCTTTTTTAAACTGGTCCTGACCAGCAGTTTCCGTAAGCGCTCTTAATCCATCAATTGTTTTAATCAATTCTTCGCGGGCTTTGGTATAGGCTGAGTCATCATTATTTTCATTTGCTGCCAATATCTCATTCTTCAATTCATAATAACGGCGGTAGGTGTGGAAAAATTCAGCAGGCATTTGTTTTTTGAGCATAAACCCTTCATAACTGCTTTGTAGTCTGGCAGCTAAAGCATGTTCAGCATCACCTGCCCCAAGAACACAATGGATAAGCTCATGAAGTATTACTCCTAATTGTGTTTCATGCGACTTTAAAGCAAATGAAGGTTCCGCAAGATAAATATTATTATTTACTTTTGACTGGTCTGAGGAATCCCGTCTATGTCCAAAATGAGCAGCGGCAATAAGCGGCGCAGTGCCATTACCGCGAGACGAATAAAATACTCCGTGATGCGCTGGTTTTAAATAATAGAAGTTTGTGCTTTTCTGCGGTAAGATCTCAATGATCTGATTGATCAGCTGATCGATTGAAGAAATAGAAAGCTCTGATTCTTGGATAATTTTATTCAATTTTTCTTTTTCAGTAGCATTCAAAGAGTTGATATATTCAGTCAAAGAAGCGACTAGTTCTTTCTTCTGACTGGCAATATCATAATTACTGCTTAAATCAGTATCTTGTTTATTGATCAAAGACTGGATTAAAGAATTTAATTCTTTGTGATATTCCTGCGTCCAGGTCCCGGAAGCAATATTCCCCTGCTTGATCAAACCAGCAGTGAGGTTGCCTGCATAAACTCCAGTTTTAAAAATTTTGCGGATAAATTTTGTAGTGAAATCAAATAAAATATTCCGACTGTTAAACAGCTTATTAAATAATGATTTAGGTGCAGGTAATCGGCTGAAATCTTTTTCCCCTTTGATTATAACTGAATCTTCCAAAGAATTTAAACCAAAACTTTTATAATTTTCCTGGATGCGGTTATAAGCAAACTTATAATCCGGAGAAAAAATTTCTTTTTAATAAAAAAGTTATTTAAACCAACCATCCAAAAACCCTTATTTTAAACAAATAATTGTAATAAGAATATTCGTCTTATGTGAGATATGAAAAAGGTTCTAAAGTGTACCACATCAAGCAGATAAATGCAAATCTCTTAGACTGTAAAATAAACGCGGGAGAAAACCTTAGAAATAGAGATTTGAGGATAAACTATATGAGAAAAGCTTTAAAGCAACGGCACGTATCAATTAGCGCATATTATTGAAATTAAATGACTTAAATCTATTGATTTTATTCTAGGAGTAAAAAAGAAGGCAAATTTCACCTCGGCATATTGCACTCTTTACACACTAAAAAAACATCTTCATTGTAAGCTTTACAGTTCTTGCATTCCCAGCCCTTGATCTTTGACCTATACTGTTTTATCCGTTTTTCATACTTAATTTTATTAATGATAAAAGATAAAGGAAAAAACAGCCAGATTGTCAGAGTAATTAATAAAGGCGGGAAAATCGGCTTAAAAAAATAAACCGCCCAGACACTCACCGGAACCATGGAGAAAGCCAGCATTCGGGCAAAACGTTTTTCCAGTTTATAGTTATAAGCGCCAAAATACAAAGCCATGGTCAACAGCATTAAAATAACGCTAATAAATACAAATAAACAAAATATCGGATAAGCGTAAATAAACACAGTTAAACGCGCGATTAAATCACCAAAAGCTGTTCGTCTCATAATATTTACTTTTTATTAATTTTATTAGATTAATTAAGAATTTGAAGATTGCACTAGTTTTTTAATGCTCTCAAAGCCATTGGCCACAGACGGATTGTCTTGAGCCAAGGCAATCAGCACTGCCCAGATAGCGGAATTGCGCATATAATAATCTCCGAAACCATAGCTGCCGTCTTTGGCAAGAATAACATCTGACTGATTCCAAGGGTTTTTATTTTTAACTGATATAGTATTCCAAACTTTTTTTGTTAATTGCAAACCTTCTTTAACAAATCCCTCATATATCGCTAAGGCGGCAAAGCAATAACATACTCCCGGCCAAATATTCTGGGAATGATATGATTCCAGATCGCGCTTTTTATTGATAAATACAGAATTTGTCGCTCCGTATTTTGAGTCTTTATCATTTAATTTTAAAATCCATTTTATAGAGCTTTTAATATTTTCCTCAGGAAAAATCCTGCCTAAACCAAGTAAATAAGCATACCATTGGCCTGTCAGCTGGCCAAGCATGCATGATTCATAATCTTTATCAGCGCTTTTAGCAGTAATATAATATTTACCGTTCCAAAGTTTTTGTTCAAAACTTTTTCTTCCTTTAGTAAATATATCAATACATCTTTTAGCCAGCCGTTTATCATTAAAATGCTCAGCCATCCGCCTTAAAGCCAGCAGGCTGACCAAAAAGACTCCGCCATTATAAGCACTGGCTCCTTTAAAACCCCAGGTATCAAATGTTGTATCAAAACCTTGATTATCCGGCAAACCATCAGCATCTTTATCCTGTTTTAAACTATATTCAAAGGCCTTTTTTAATGATGGATACATATCTTTTAGAAATTTAAGATCATTTGTCTGGCAAAAAGCGCGATAAGTTAAAAGAATAAATTTGGGATTTAGATCTTTCCACAAGATCATTGTCGTGCCATTAGAAGGCAGATCAATTCGCTCCAGGCCAATATCATGCGGCACATACCCAGTTTTGCGAATATGTTGTTTGAATAAACTCAGGGCTTTTTTATCCAACGCGGGAAACAATAAACCAATTGCCGCTGAGGCATAAAAATAAACATCCAAAGTGCCCATCAGCGGACAGATTAGCGGCGCCTCATACATTGTAAAATCACCCTTGCGCGTAAGCCACGATGATGAAAATAAAGTATAGAGATTATTTAATAAGGCATCTGAGAGCCATTCCTCTAAACCCATGCTATTGATTATATTCGGCAAACAAGCGGTTTTTTGATACAGTTCTGATTCATTACGATTAATATATACCGCGACATCACTGCTTTTCTTAAAAAACTTTTCATAATAATGCCCGAGAAAATGCTGGGGAAAATTCCAGGAATAAGTAAACGGTACTTTACGGCTTTGATTACAGTCAAGTTTAAAACCGCAAGCCAATGCCCCGCCTAACTCTATGCTCTGACTCTGAGTCGGCTCATGCATTTTAATATTCGGCAGACGGCCATGCTTACTAAAATAATCAAAAGCTTCAAGACTGACATTGGGCTCAAAAACAAAATTTTCTTTCTGCATATTCCAGCAGCTTAAATAACTGATCTTCCCTGAATCCTTGGGCAAACCAATAAAAGCATCCCCAGCCAGATGGTCAGAACTAAGCGGCTTTGCGTGTGCAAACTCTATACCCACAAGATTATGGGCTTTTTTAAAATTATTGATTCTGCCGACAGAATTTCTAGAAACAAGGTTTCGGCCGATAAACATTATAGCCACTTCAATATCCTTATTCATTGTATTTTTAATATCAAATTCAAATACAGCTGCCGGCAAGCCGGAATTCTTAATGTCTCCGGGTACAAGATGCGAATAAGCCTTTAAATTTATTTCGATTGGAAGATTATCGTCTTTATAAACAAGCTTTGCAAAAGGAAATCTCGCGGAATATTCAATGGACTGGATTGTATTATAATTACTGATTGGTTCAGTTTGGAGAAGTTTACAAATCGCCGCGGCTTTGGTATTAATATACAAAGCAAAATGAAAGCCAGTTAAACCAGCAGCCTTATCTTTATTATTCGGATTGGCTATCGGACGATTCCAGTTATTCTGATAAGTAATATAATCAAGCGTTCCATAAGGCGTGATCTCCAGCTTGCCGGCACCGATTCCGCCAAGCGGCATCCCTGATTTAACTTTTTGTTTGGAATTATATACAGGCATTATTTTTAACCCTCCTTGATAAAAACATTTTATCAATTGAGAAACAACAAGGCAAGATAAATACAAATAAACTATATGGATTGGACAATAGGAAGATCAGTAAAAAAAGAAACGTCCTCATTTTCTAAAGATAAGGTTACGATTGGATAAGCATAATCCACTGAATTATTTACCGCATTAAGATCAAGGAATAAAGCTCCTTTAGAAAGCTCTCGTACTGCCGTTTCATCAAGTATTACACCCTGTTGTATCTGGGGTAAATACTTATTTTCCCATAGACTATGCAGATCACGATCAATAAACTTAAATCCCATCTTCAGATAAAATAATACAGCAGCTGAAGTAATACCATGCCTATTATTAATTTGATTATCAGATACCATAAAACCGGTAACTTTATTACCAAATATTTCTCTTACCCCGGAAAGAATTGTTTTAAAAATCTGTGCGCTAAGATTTTTTTCTTGATGACGATACTCTTCAAATAGGCGAAAACTAATAACAATATCTTTTTCTTCCGGCATAATCCCATAATCAACAAGGCCATAGCCAATAAGATGTTCATCATCAACGATCGCCACATAATAAGTATCCGGCCTCAATACTTCAATAATATTATAAACAGCATCTGGATCACGACCAATAAAAATAATTTTTATTTTATTGTTTAGATCAACTAAATATGCATACTCAGGGTCAAGATCCATAGCGTTTTCCAATAACTTTATCTTCTCTGCTTTAAAAACAGCATCCAACATATCAACGATCATAAAAGACTGATCCTGATTTAACTGCTCAAGCTTAACCTTAGGAAGAAAATCTTGTTGGTTTTCTTTATCTTCCTGGGCCGCAAAATCAATTGCCCGCGGATTAGAATTCAGCTTATCGGCTTTTAGATTATTTGACTTTTGAATCTGCTCACCCTGTTCATTAACGATAAATCCGCTTAAAACATACAATGCCTTAATCAGTTCAGTCAAAGGATTCGGGCCGTTAAAAGGGCCGAGATCCTCATTTATCCCATCATATCTAAAACCCTGCTGATATTCTCCTAACAAAGAGATTAATCGCGGCTTATAGTTTTCCGGAATCATTGCATCAGCCGCGATTTTATCCGCAAGATCATTATCCTGGACTATTTTATAAACAGTCGATATCTCGGTTTTATTCGTTATCCACGTTAAATAAGTTTTAATTATATGATTTTTAATCGAACTCGGGAGTTTTTTATTTAACAAAGAAACATCAAAATATCCCCAGCCGTCAAAATAATTTGATCCGCGCTTTTTAATTATAACCTTGGTATGTTTCCCATGCACACTTCGCGGAATCTTTGCTTTAGAAAAATATTCCTTATACGCCCCTCCAGGATAAAAAACAATCTGAGCAGCTAATCTTTTCCAGTTGATCATGGCCGCTATTTCTTCGACCTTTGCTTTATCATCAAAAAAATTATTTAAAAAATAAAGAAATACTTCTTTGACGTCATTGGCGACATAATTAATAAAATCCTGATCATTAAAACTTTCTCGGGTTAATTTCCCCTGTTTTTTTAATCTCGATACATATATAAACACCCAGGATAAAAGATAATCACCTAAATAACTAGCTAAAACCTTTTTCTGATTATTCTGAATAACCCGATCCCCTATTCCTTCAATACTGATTATCCTCTCGATTGTTCTAAACTCGGCAAGATCAGCCATAAACCTAATTCTCGAATTTGGATATTCTGAGGTTCTAGAAAAACCCCGCACAACTCCGGCTCCTAACCGATCAAAAATTACACCTTGAATCGGCGATAAGACGTCTATCATCCAAAGATATCTTCTTTGATTTTCTAAACTATGAAATAATTCTATAAGCGAAGTATTCATAATCCCGATTTTGGAAAAAACCGCGAGATCATGAAGAAAACGCTTTGAGGAATCGATAAAATCAGTATCGGATATTAATTTATCATTTAAATAAGTAAACGCGTTATTATCTTTAACTTTATAGCAGATAAATGTATATGCCCCATTGCCTTTACTTACCCTGAACTTTCCGTCTTTTTTCGCGGCTGTTTCCAGCTCTTGCCTTATATCAGCCGGAATATTTCCACTGTTTATTCTTAAAACTCTTTGACCTTTTATAAAAACAGGCTTGGCGTATTCACATTCAAGCTTAAGCTTATCTTTTTTCTCGTCAACCCATTCCATTACCCGATGTTCATACTCTAATAACCCATTCGATTCATTTTTCTTAAGCAATTTCAGGGTATAATATTCCCCTTGAGATACGACAATCACTGTCCTTCCGAGAATAT
>Ga0180007_10001461_pt1 | contig 32194 bp, 28 predicted proteins | sample MM_PC_MetaG_FD_121122 | JGI IMG/M metagenome (GOLD analysis project Ga0180007, IMG submission 121122) | Groundwater microbial communities from the Aspo Hard Rock Laboratory (HRL) deep subsurface site, Sweden - MM_PC_MetaG | ecosystem: Environmental > Aquatic > Deep subsurface > Groundwater... | reverse complement strand
CTGATCCCGGCCATTTCCAGAAATCTGCGACGGAACGGGAGGTTTTTTGCAACTGAAATATAAAAGGTAAAGAAAAGGATAATCAAAATCCCAATCGCTAAGGTAGCCGCCAGCGCGGTGAAGTAATCCTCAAAAATCATATAAGGGGCCACCAGCGCAACAACGGTCATAATATAGGCCAGGCCGGTATAAAAAGCTGCGGTAAAAGGGTTCTGATCGCCGTCCTCAGTCTTCGTCGAAAGGTACTCGGAAGCGGCCATCGAAAGGGATGCAGCTATACCTGTAATCCCACCTGTGAGAGCGATGAGCTGGGTGTTTTGAAGGGCGAATGTTAGACCGGCGAGAGCTCCTGTGAGTTCGACAAGAGCGTCGTTGATCCCTAGGACCATTGAGCCTATGTATTCGAGTTTGCGTTCGTTCAGGATTTCTATGAGGGCTTGTTCGTGCTTGTCTTCGTCTTCCGAGATCTGCTTGGCTTCGGGGATTTTTTTGGCTATGCGGTCGTAGTTGACCTGGGCCTGGGCTTCGCCTTTTTCCATGAGTCGAATGCCGAATGTTAGACCTAGTGTTTTGGCGATTAGGGAGTATTTAAAAATGCTCCATTTGGATGGCTTTACTTCTGTTTTTGTGTGGGTTTTCCAGAAGTCGTGGTGGCGGAGTTCGTCTTTGGCTATTTGTCGGAGGATTTTTGCGTTGTGGGGGTCTTTTTCGGCTTTGGCGAGTTTATTGTAGATGTGGTATTCGGTGATTTCGTTGCGTTGGGCTGCGAGGAGGAGTTTTTGCATTTTGGGTTTTTGTTAAAGTTTGTTATGTTTGCATCTTAAAAATTAATCGTTTTTTATTATGTCAGAAATTGCAGAGCCTTACGAGGCGAAACCTTTTAATCCAGAGGAGTGTGCTGCTTCTCAGAAGGTTGCGGCTTTGACTCGGGAAACTGATGAGGCGGTTATTAGGGAGACTTTTATCAAGTGGTGTCGGGAGGTTCTTAAGCCGATGGTGGAGGATATAAAGAGAGATCTCGAGGAAAATTTGGAGAATATCCCTGGGAATAAAAGATATATAAAAGCAGCTATTAAAACCTTGGGGGTTTATGAAGTTTATTATGACGAGATTCTTAATAAAATTTCTGAAGCTTGTGATCTTGGTGAATTTTTAAGTTTCATGGAAACTATGGATTTTGGACTGAGATTAAACTGGGCTAACGTTAATGAGGGCATGCATGATGCAAAGAGAATCAACAGATATAATCGAGAGCTATGGACTGCAATTATCTTCAGAGAAAATGAATCCAAGCGACTTTTGACAGACGGTAATTGCTTGCACCTTTTAGAATTTGACCATGCTGTTGCACCAATATACAGACATTATTTAAGTGAAGAAGCCACAAAGGCCTTGGGAGAATTGGGAGATTGCAACAACTATGATGCCGACATTTTATCAGAATTTTGGCATTCAGCCTTGCAGCCTGCTTTAGCTGATTTTTACCAGTTTTGCACAGAGCAGTACGACTATATTATCCCTGATTTCTCTCCATTATTTCGTTGCCCCAGCAGAGAAGGTGACGTCCCGCCTTCCAAGGATCGTTTGCTTGTCTATTTTACTGGGGTTTCACAAACCCTCTCTGCTGTTTTAGATAATATGGATGTAAATATTGTCGCCCAATCAGATATCCAAGTCCACATTCAGAACCTGCGATCCATGACTGACAGATTGGAAATAAACCTATCTCGAATCACAACACGAGATCAAGCCGTAGAAGCCAGCTCATAAAATCGCATCAAAAATGATACGATTCTTGCGTCCCAATGATACGATTCCTAGCGCCCAAACACCCCTCCCAGATGCAGGTTGCTATCGAGAGCGGTCTCGTAATGATAAGTTGAGTCTTCCTGCTGGGCGAGCTGCGTTGGATATAGCGCGTGGGAGGTTAGGTTCGGGGCGATTATTTGTTTTGTAAAAGTTGTATTGGAAAGTCCGGGCTGCTTGTCGACGAACAAGAAGTAGTCATCGACCGGATCTAGATCGAGAATTGCCGGGATCGAGTAAGTTATTTCTATTTCGGACGAGGAGTCTGCCGGAGTTCTGACTTGTGCGTAGAAGTAGTTAAGTTCGAGATCTTCATCGTAATAGGTTTCGAGGTCTTTTTCCAGGTCGCCTGACCAGCTTAGGAGCTGTGTTCCGCTTGGAACGTACACTCTGATCCCTGCAATATTATCACCTGACCCGAGGATTTTTTGAACGTCTTCTGATATTTCGTTGAAGCCGAAGTTTGAAAGGGTGGCTCTTTGCCAAAGTTCGGTATTTTCGTTGTAGGTGTGCTTGCGGGTTATTGTGATTTTATTCAAAACTTCGCCTTCGCGGGAAATAAGGGTTTGGTGGTTGATGTTTTGGAGGATGTATTTGTCGGTTTTGTTGCCGCCGATGCCGCTGACTGTCACCATTAGGTAGTCTTCATTCGGGGATGGCTCTTCCACTTCTGCGTCGAGGTTCAGTCCTTGCCAAAACCCCTGAATTTCTTCGTCTTTGCTGTAGGCGGCTAAGTGTTTGCCTTTTATTCCATCCACAATTAATTCCATAAGTTCCAGAGGTTTGTCCAGTTTTTTGAGTTCGGTTTTAACGGAGTCGATTACTTCCGGGAGAACGCCTTTTGGGTTTTCGTAGCCGTGAAGTTTTGATTCTACATAATAGCTGAGAACAAGTTCGAAGTTTTCACCGGTAAGCTCGCCGCCAAGGGTCTCCGAATAAATCGGACCGACAATATCGATTAGCTCACTTACGAAACTGAGATCAACCATCATGACATGATCGACGGTTGGCCCGCCCTCATGTTCGAAGAACCATGCTGTCTTCTCCGATGACACCGCGAAATCGGGCGAATAATTGGCATCGCGAAGTCCCCAACAACAGGTTAGATATTCGATTTCTTCGACAGGAGGTGCGATGTATTCGTTGAACGGACCGTCCCAATCGTAAATGTCATGAAACTCCATGTTGTCGATATATCCGTCGTTGATATCAAGCGTCAAAAAGCTTCCTATAAATCCGCCTCCCGGCCTAAGCTCGCTGTTGTTTTCAAGAAGAATCATGTACTTCTGCGGGTGCTCATGACCCAGGAGCTCGAGTACTGCCGGGAACTTGACTACCATGACCTCCATAAAGTCGAGAAGGTCACTCATTTGGGTTCTGGCTATCTCGAATTTGCTTTTGTAGTCTGCCGGAATCAAGTTCGGATCAACATCTTCGAGGTAGATTTCCGCACGTTTGAGATCTTCATAAGCCGGATACAGACATGTATCAAATAGGCTCTCCAGCGATGCCGTCAAAGACGGCTTGCCTTCCGACGATTCACTTAGAATACCTTCTCCAACCCCCTTCATCTCTTCTGCAAAAGCCGCAAAAAGCTGCCCCGCTGAAGCCAAAGAAGACCCTGCCCCTATAAGTCCGTCCGCCGCTTTTGTGTATTTATTTTCCGGTCCTTCCATCAAATACCAAATAGCGTTTTCCGCCAGTTCGAACTGGTAAAGAGCGGTATCGAAAGCTGCGTTTGTGGATTCGAAGTCGGCAGGGCTTATTTCCATCATTGCTTCATATCCGGCATAAGCTGCGGAGATTGTTTCGTCCTTTATTTTTTGGATTTTGAAGAAGGTTTGCCCGATGTTCAGAACGAATACTACTGCGACTGCAACTGCGGCCATTCGAACGACTTCGCTCTTTTTTGGCTGCTTTGTTTTGAGTTTTATTTTCGGAGTGATTCTTTGAAAACCTTCAGGAGGGATTATGTCTGCGTGTTTTTTTTCTGAGGTTTTTGGTTTTTCTTTTAAATCTAAAATATGCGGAGAGACTTCCGGCTTCTGCGCCGGCTCGGGTTTCTTTTCCGGCTCGGGAATTTTTATGGTCCTCCCCATAGTGTTTAGTATTTTATCACGTGGAATGTTGATATTCCATCATTGAATAGGTTTTTGGTAGAGCTGATTGAGCTGAAATCAGGCAAAAATTCGAATTCAAGGCTTTCAAGATCTATAAAACTGGCTTCATCGGCCGAAACCATTATGTCATTTATGGATTCCATATCCGGACTTGCCGCAAGGCTTCCGTTTGGGCTTTTCATCAAATCTATAGAATGCTCCAAGACAGGGAGACTGGTTGCAAATACGAAATTATCGGCAAATACGGTCATATATCCAAGCACATCCCCGCTTGATAAGGAGAACACGTCGATATTAACTCCTTCATAAGTCATCTCGCTGCTGGAAATTTCCGTAAGATCTGCAACGAGCTCCTGTCCAACTGAACCATCTTCAAGAGTATAGGTTTGAATATAAGGGTCGCTATAAATCTGCTGCTCAAGAAACCCTTTTTTCAAGGTATCGATATGGATTTGCTGACTTTCAATATCTTGAAGGGCAATCAAGGCCAGATATTCACCTTCATAAGCTGCTAATGCGAACTCTTCTCCAAGCATAGGATAAACGTCCTCTTCAAGACTTGTATTGCTGCCGAAATACTCCTGTACTTTGCCCCGAAGTATCGCCTCGAAAATTATGCCCGCGGATGAGTGAAATTGATTTAAAAGAGTTTCTAAGTGATCTAATTCCGAATGAAGATCATACCCTCCCCAGAAGAATGTCGGGTTTTCCGGGATGTATTTCGCAAGGTCTGCTCTGTATTTATTGAGAAATCCGAAATAGTAACCGTTTTGAAGAAGGTTTTTCTGAACGGCCGTGTAGGTTTGTACCTGGAAACCGTCTGCTTCGGCGTGACCCGCCGCTCCAAATGCTGTAAAGATTGAGAGAACCGGCTCTATGAGTTCTTCAGGAAGAATTTCGTGCAATGGGACATAATCTTGAATGAAGTTTTGGTTTTTTTGAAGATCCCAGTAAGTTACAACCGTGGAGTTGTACGGAAGATTGTTTGCGATTGTGTTGTAGGCGGAAAGGGACCTCAAGTTGGAGGAGTCACCCGAGGCTGAGTCTATTATTAATTGAATTGTTTCCGGGCTGTCCGATGTCGCGAGGTAGTTTGCGATTTTGGCTGCGTATATATTTTCTCCGAGAGTGTAGATTATTGAGTTAAAATAAGGTTCTTGGTTTATTGCTGTTTCGTCGAGGAAGGTACTTAAGAGTTTTCGGTCTATATAGCTGAAGAATTGGGCCTGCTGGATTTGGTCTATTGAATCTGTTAAATAGGCTATTGCAAACTGTCCTTTGAACCAGTTTTCTTCTTCGTATTTTGGCTCCGTGTAAGATTCGTGGATATCGGTTTCGGTTGTATCTATCGTTATAAATCCGAGCGTTTGTTCTGCGGGGAGGATTTTTCCGAGGTTTGTTGGCTCGAGGAGTTTCTGCCCCATGAATACCGCTAAAAGCGAAAATGCGAGAAGGATTACGAAAAGTATTATTCCGCTTGAAAGTTTGCTTTTTATCAGGAATTTGGGGGCTTTTTTGGTTTTTTTCTTTGGCATGTTTGTTTGTTATTTTTGCAGGGGAATTTTAACAGGTTGCGTGGAGGAGAACAAGTTGCTTGACCGTCATTAAGCTTGATAATTCAGTATCCCATACAAATCCGTTATCCCCATCTCATAAAGCTCTTTGCTGATTCTGGTAGTGAGTTTTTCATATTTATCTTTTGCAATCGGTTCGTTTAGGAAGAGGTACTCTTTGTTTTTTGTATAAACGCATCCGAAACAGTGATTTGAACTCCAGACATTACTGCACCAATGACAATCGCTTAAGTAATCGCACCAATAACAGTGCCGGCAGTCAAACATATATCCGCAAAAAGCGATGTCGTAACAACGCTCAAACGTGTTGGCGATTGGGCCGCAATCAAGGCAGTCTTTTGTGCCGCGTTCCAGGTTGGCATTAAAAATATACATACTGTCTTCGCAAAGGTAGCTATCGAAGCACCAGTAACAGTTTTTCGAATGGAGGAGGTAGTCGCCGAAGCAGTTTTCGTTATCGACTTGATGTATGAAGACTCTTGGGGACTTCAGTTGTATTTCGTGGACTTTTCCCTGAATTTCTTCCGGCGAAAGTTCGGCGATTTTCCGAAAGTATTCTTCTTTGGAATAAGGTTTATTGAAGATGTGGTATTTTTTCCGCCTTAAAGAAGCGCAACCGAAACAATTTTCGCACCCGATACAATAATAACAGTGCTGACAATCTGTACATTGCTTGCAATCCTGGCAAAAGTCGCAGTTATAGCAACGGGTTGAGTCGATACATTCATAGCAAAGTTCGGACTCCTCGCAAAAAGTGCAGTCGCCACAATGGTTGTCTTTGCGGGATTCGTGGCAGTAGAAACATTCTTCGAGATTCGAGCTCCAAAAACACATGTAGGAGTTGCGGGACACTACTGTTATGTCCCCGTAATCGCAGTTTTCGCTCTGGCGAGTCCAATGAGATATCTGCGGGGATTCGCGGTAGAGTTTTTGGAAGGCTTTTATGAAAGTTTTGGCGTCCATGGCATCATTATACTAAATTTCCCGATTATCGTTTGACTTTTTTGCGAGATACCTATACCCTAGGTGCAGGTATTTGTTAATTTTAAAAAAATGATCCAAGAACAAAAGCAAAAAACACTCGTCGCGCTCAAGAAGGCTACGACATCTCTAAACAAGGTCATAAAAATGACCGAGGATGAAAGGTACTGCATCGATATTATTCAGCAGGTCCTTGCTGCACAAGGTCTCCTGAAGTCTGCCCAGAACAGCCTTCTGGAAAATCACTTCAATTGTTGTTTTAAGGAAGCTTTTGATACTAAAAATAAAAATAAGCAGGACGAGCTTATCGCGGAACTTCTGCGCGTCCTGAAAATTTCACAAAAAAAATAATGAAAAATCGAAAAAAAATTCCAATACAAGGAATGCATTGTACAAGCTGCGAGATTCTTATAGAGAATGATCTTAAGAAGCTGCATGGGATTATTGTGCATCGGGTTTCACATAAGGATGGAGAGATCGAATTCACTCATAGTAAAGGGTTCAAGCTCGAGAAGCTGAATGATGTTGTCGCGAAGCACGGATATAAAATTGGCGGCGGCGACACGGCTAACGAAAAGAATGATCCGACAGACTATATCGAGATGCTGCTTATTTTGGGATTATTTATCGTTGCAGCCTGGATTCTTGATGAACTTAATTTGTATCGCTTCTTCCCGCAAGTTGGGGATGGTGCGAGCGCTATTGTTGCTCTGCTTCTGGGACTTGTGGCTTCCGTTTCTACCTGCTTGGCGCTTGTCGGAGGACTGGTTATCAGTTTCGGGAGCACTTATAAGATTGATGATGATGCGGCGCATCCGATTTTTGCACGAATGAAGCCTCATTTTCTTTTTCATGCCGGGCGGTTTGGGGCGTTTGTGCTCTTGGGCGGGTTGCTTGGTGTTGCTGGTTCGTTCTTTAGTTTTTCTTTGAGTTTTACGAGTTATCTGACTTTTGCGGTGGCGATGGTGATGTTTTATATCGGACTGCAGATTTTGGGGATTTTGCCGAATATTACCAAGCTCGGATTTCGTATGCCGAAGCGGCTTTCTTCTCGGGTCGGTGTTTTGCAGGAGGCGGAGCATGCTTTTGCTCCTCTTTTTCTTGGGGCCGTTACTTTTTTCCTTCCTTGCGGGTTCACCCAGAGTGCTCAGTTGGCGGCTATAGGCTCTCAGAGTTTTGCCGGGGGGGTTATGATGATGGGGGCTTTTGCTCTCGGGACTTTCCCGGTTCTTTTTGGAATTGGTGTTGGGAGCACTTATGCAAAGGAGCTTAAGGCGAAGACTTTTAAGAAATTTATTGGTGTTTTGATTGTTTTGTTTGCGGTTTTCTCTTTTAATAATGGATTGCGTTTGATGGGTGTTTCTTTTGATTTCACTTCGAGTCAAGATGCTATTGAGGTTGTCCTTTCCGAGGATGGTTTCCAGGAAATTTACATGACTGCTAATTGGGGGTATGAGCCCAACGAGTTTGTTATTCAGAAGGATATTCCTGTGAGGTGGATTATTGAGGGTGAAAATGTTTCGGGCTGCATTAACGAAATCGTCATTCCCGAGTTGGGGCTTAGTCGTAAGCTTTCCAAAGGTGAAAATATTATCGAATTTACCCCCGACGAATCTGGGGATATGACTTTCAGCTGCTGGATGGGTATGGTAGGCGGAAAATTTACAGTTATTCAATAACCTTTTTAATTATGAAAACCAAATTCCACATAACTGGGATGACTTGCGCCAGCTGTGCGAAGATTAATGAGTCGGCCCTAACAGATCTCAAGGGCATGAAGAGTGCGCGAGTTAATTATGCAAACGGGGCGGCTTATATTGAGTTCGATGAGAGCGTTTTGTCGATTGAGGAGATCAAGAAGGCGGTGCGCGACGCGGGGTATGATGTTTCCGATGGAGTTTCTCCCGAGAATGAGGCGAAAAAGTATTTTTTCAGGTTTATTTTGTCTTTGGTTTTGGCTCTGCCGGTTGCGGCGACGATGTTTTTCATGGGGATTCAGGGGTGGATTCCCGCTGTTTTATCTGCTTTTGTTGTTTTGGTGGCGGGTCGGCATTTTCATATCAGTTTTTTGAAAAAATTGCGCAAATTGAAGTTCAATATGGACAGCTTGATCAGTATCGGTACTTTGACTGCGCTTTTTTACAGTATTTGGGCTTTGACTGCAGGTCGCGAGGTTTATTTCGAGACTGCTGTTCTCATAATTGTTTTTATTAATCTGGGGAAATGGTTTGAATATAAAAGTAAAGGTAAGGCATCTCTGGCGATCAAGAAATTACTGGAAATGCAGGTGAAAAAGGCGGTGCGGATTAAGGATGGGAAAGAGGAGGAGGTTGATATCGAGGATCTGGAGGTTGGAGATGTTGTTTTGGTTCGGAGCGGCGAAAAGATTGCTCTGGACGGAGAGATTATCGAGGGCGAGGCGAGTCTTGATGAGTCGATGCTTACCGGTGAGAGTATGCCTGTTTACAAGGCCGAGGGAGGGGAAGTTTTTGGGGCGACCATTAATTTGGATGGGGTTTTAAAGGTAAAAGTTACCAAAATGGGTAAAGACACTGCGCTGGCTCATATTATCGAGATGGTTGAGCACGCGCAGAGTTCGAAAGCTCCGATTCAGCATTTGGCTGACAAGGTGGCGGGTGTTTTTGTTCCTGTTATTCTTGGGATTGCTGCCACCACTTTTGTTCTTTGGTTTTTGGTTAGCGGGGATATTGAAAAAGCAATAATTCCGACTGTTGCTGTTCTGATCATTGCTTGTCCGTGTGCTCTCGGCCTAGCAACTCCGACGGCGATTATGGTCGCTTCGGGCGCCGGTGCTAATATGGGAGTTTTGATTAAAGATGGTGAAACTCTTGAAAAATCAGGCAAGGTCGATACTGTGATTTTTGATAAAACAGGAACTTTAACGGAAGGAAAACCGAAAGTAACAGATGTTTTTCTAGATAAAGATTTTCCGGAAGAAAAATTTCTGAAAATTTCTCATAGCTTGGTTAAGCACTCTAACCATCCTATTTCAAAGGCGATTGGGGCGTACACAAAGGATGCGGATTCCACCGAGCTGATCGGGTTCAAGGAAAAGGGCGGGATGGGGCTCGAGGCGACTTGCAAGGCTCACAATGCGAGTTTGGCGCTTGGGAATGAGGCTCTAATGAAAGATGTGGGAGTTGATATTGGCGAGGGCCTTAAAAAGGCGGCTACTGAGTTTGCGGCGAAGGGGCAAAGCATTTCTTACGTTTCGCACGGGGATAAAGTTATTGGTTTATTTGCGATTAGCGATACTGCGAAAGAAACTTCTGCTAAAGCTGTCTCCGATTTGCATGAAATGGGGATGGAGGTTGCACTTCTGACAGGAGATAATGAAAAAACCGCTGCCGCGGTTGCTAAAGAGCTTGGGATTGACACTTATTTTGCCGGGGTTTTGCCCGGGGATAAGGCTTCTGTCGTTAAGAAGATGCAGGATGATGGAAAGTTTGTGGCATTTGTCGGAGATGGTATAAACGATGCACCTGCTTTGGCGCAAGCTGATCTCGGGATTGCAATCGGAACCGGGACGGATGTTGCGATTGAAACCGGGGATATGGTTCTTGTGAAGGGAGATCCTGCGAAAGTTGTTTCCGCTATCAAGTTATCGCGAAAAACTTACAAAATAATTAAGCAAAATCTATTCTGGGCATTCTTCTATAACATTGTCTTTGTTCCGGTTGCCGCTCTTGGATTTTTGCAGCCGATTTTCGGAAGTATTGCGATGAGTTTCAGTTCGGTGAGTGTGGTGAGCAATAGTTTGAGGGCTAGGAAGATTTCTTAAATTTTAAACATGGATAATCAACAAGAACAAGAAAAGTATAATATCGGGTTTTTCAAGCGTTGGGCGCCAATTTATTATTGGATTGAGGTTGCTTTTATTTTTCTCAGAAAAAAAGTTGCCAATAAGATAGGTAAATCTCATGCAAAAATATTAGACGTGGCATGTGGGACCGGCAGTCAATCAGTAGCATTCGCAAAGGAAGGTCACTCGGTTATTGGCGTTGATCTCTCCCCTGACATGCTTAAGTATACCGAGAGGAAGATCAAGCCGGGTTATGATGTAAAATTCGTCCGTGGAAATGCGACAAAACTCCCTTATGATGATTCAACTTTTGATGTTTCGTCTGTTTCTTTGGCGCTTCATGAAATGCCTGAGGATCTTTCCATTATGACTCTCAAAGAAATGATCAGGGTTACCAAGGAAGGTGGGCAGATATTGATAATAGAATATAATACGCCGCCAAATCGGTTGGGGCATAAAATCGCCAAGCTTTATGAGTCGAAGTACTATAATCATTTTGTGGAGACCGGATTAGATTATTTTCTGAAAAAAGCTGGACTGGAGCCCATCTCAAAAGAGACTTGTCTTCTGGGGAACTTCCAAACAGTCGAATGTACTAATCGATTGAATCAGAAGACCGTTTCCAAGTAGCACTTCTCACAATAAACCATTTCCGGGCGATCAGGATTATATGCGGTGTAGATTTCGTCTTGGCATTTCCCGCATTTGCGTTGCCAGAGGGCGCGGGGATTTCTTTGTTTTAGGCGGTCTTCGTGGCGGCAGAATGGGCATTTCTCAGGTTTGGGGATACTGTGTTGGTCGTAAAACTTCTGTTCGCGATCGATTATTTTGAAGCTGCGAGGGCAGGATGAGCATTTTATCGAGTCTTCCGCTTCTGATTCTTGTCGGGGCTCGAGATCTTTCCATTGATATCCTTGTTCAAGAGCTTGTTCGCGAGTCAGCGGGAAGTGTTCTTGGGCAACCGATTCGTTGTAGCAGAATGGGGAATTTTTTATTGGCGGAAATTCGCCGTACTCGGATCTGGCGGTCATGTCTGAGATTATTTGGGCGCGGAGTTTTTCGTACTCTTCTTCTGAGTATTGTTTGTTTAAAATTATGTTACTGGCGTTTTTTAGAGATATGCAGCCGAAAATATTTCTGCAGGATTGGCAGAAGTCGGCATATTCAGCTTCATTGCAGCAGTTGCAAGTGTTGGAGAACTTTATGCCGTTGTTATCGCAGTAGCCGATATGTTCGTAAGAAAGCTCAAAGTGTTCGCAGTAATTCGTGTCGAGCGAGTCTCTTGCATCTATGGTATGGGCGCAGTATGAGCAGTCCCAAACCTGTTTCACATCGAAACAGTAGTTTGCATTTCTTGAGCTTACTATGTAGTTTCCGGTGACGTTTTCCGAGTTTAGGATTCGGGCGAATCTGTGCGGGTGTTTTAATTCTAATTCTAAAATCTCCTGAAGCAGTTTCTTTACTTCTTCGCGAGATCCGAGCTGGGATTTTTTCTTTTCAAATTCTTCTTTCGAAACAGGTTTATTGAAAATATAAAATTTTTTGTGACGGAGACCGACGCATCCAATGCAGTTTTCACATCCATGGCAATCATAACATCCAATCAAGCCTGAAGATCCCGAACAGTCCTGGCAATATTTGCAGGAGTAAAGTCTTTCACAGTCAATACATTCATAACAAAGCTCACATTCGCGGGCGAGATAGACATCAACACAGTCTTTGGATTCATAAGGTGCGCCGTACATACAGTCTTCGCAATGGACCGAGCCAAAGCAGAGATAGCAGTTTTTGCAGTATGCGACATAATTGCAGTAGTCACAGTTTTCCGCGTCGATTACGGCTAGGCCTGTTCGTGGGACTTTATCTGTTAGCTCTTTGAGTTGGTCAAAGAATGGTCTTTTTGGGTCATAGTCTTGGCCATATTGGAATCTATCCCATTTATCCGAAAGCCAGCATTCTTTGCAGTAAACCGGGAAGGGTTTTTCTTCGGAAAAGGCTGCCATTCCTTCCTTCCCGCACAGGTCGCATGGGCGTTTGTAGAGGTTACGTTCATTGCGGTAAGAGAGTCTTCGCTGGAGACGGCATTGCGGGCAGCGGGTAGGCTTTGGGACGTCTATTTTTTTGTAATAGGCTTGGTCTTTGGCGGTTGGCTCAAATTGTTGGGTACAACTCTGGCAGGCTGGCATGTGGCTGGTGGATTATCGCGGATAATAATCTTGCGCTATTGTTTCTTCATAGTCAAATGGTGAGATTTTTATCGGGAAAAATTCTCCATATTCTTGGTTTTTCTTCATGTGTTCGATGATTTTTGGCACTAATTCTTCGTACTCTTCTTTTTCATACTGTTTATTGAGGATGCAAAAAAAATTATGCCTGAGGCCGATGCATCCGAATAAATTTTCACTATTAAAACAAGAGTCGCAATACTCGACATCGCTACAAGTCCAACAGGTGCTTGAGAACTTATTGTTAAAAGCGTGAACGCAGGTACTGATCCCCTCGTAACAAAGTTCGGCAGGCCAACCTACTACGTCACAATCCACACAATCGTTGGCTCTTTCGGTCATAAAGACGTTATGGCAGTCGCGACATTCTTTGCCTGAGTGGACATTTGTGCAGTTTTGGCAATTTACGAGATAGTTGCCGAGGGAATTTTCGCAATTTGTCATATTGAGGTGCTTGCGAGGGTGCTTGAGCTGGAGATTTTGGAATATTTGGAAAAGTTCTGAGAGAGGTTTTTGCAGGAGACTGGTGATTTTTTCCTTATATTCTTCTGGAGGAAATTGTTCATTGAAGATGCAGTGTTTTTTATGGGTTAGATTGCAGCAGAGAAAACAGTCTGAGCATGATCTGCAGTAATACAGGAAATAGCTGTTATCACAGCCTTGGCATAGCTGGCCATAACTTAGCTCGTAACAATTGTCGCAGTCTGTGCATTCGAGGCAGTGGCTGCATTTGTTGCATTGAGCACATTCGAAACAGTCGAGCGAGTCGTGTGTGCGCCAAGTGTAAAAGCACTTTTCCGAGTGATGTCCTCCTATCGCCAGGTAGGAGTCTTTTGAGTAGTTGGTGTAGTTTACGTAATCGCAGTTTTCGTTGTTGCTGGCAGAAAGGTTGATGCGGGGAGTTTTTTTTAGGAGCTCGTGGAATTGGTCGAAAAAAGAGCGGTTGAAGTCGAATTCCTGTTCTGGTGGGCTCCATTTGTCCGACCACCAGCATTCATTGCAGTAGACTTCGAAAGGAGTTTTGTCGTGGTGGACTGAAATTATTGGTTTATCGCAAAGGTCGCAGGTTCGTTTGTAAAGCTTATGTTCGTTGCGCCAGGCTAGGCGACGTTGTTGGCGGCATTCGTAGCAAAGAGTTGGGGCGGGTACTTGGAATTTTTCGTGGTGGTTCGTTGGCTTGAACTTTTGGGTGCAATTTTTGCAGGTTTTTTGCATATTTGCAGGTTAGGATTCTGTCCTAGGACGGAATTAATAAACTGTTTCCAAATAACATCCTTTGCAGTAGACAATTTCTGGCCTTTCCTGAGAATAAGTCGTCTGGATTGCGGCTCCGCATTTGGCGCAATTGCGATCCCAAAGGTAGCGGGGGTTTCTTAGCGCCATTCTCGTTTCATACCTCGCTTGCATATGTTTGCGTGGGATTGGGAGTTTCTTCCTCTTATAAAATGAAAGCTCCTGCTTGATCAGCTTGAACGGCTTGCCGCTTTCTTCGCAGGTAATAACTTTTTCTAAAATTGAATCGTCAACTTCCCGGATATCGTCTAGGGGAGAGATCCCTTCCCCTGTTGGAGGGGGGGCTTCGTAATCGCACCAATTCATCCCTTTTTGGAGAGCTTCTTCTTTAGTCAAAGGATAGTACTCTTGGGCTTTTGACTCGTTGTACCCGAACGGCGAGCACCAAATCGGGAAGAATTCACCGTACTCCCCTGTCGATTTCATGTGTTCAACGATTCTCGGAACCAGCTCCTCGTATTCTTCGCGGGTATATTGTTTATTGAGGATGCAGTAGCGTGCTTTTTTTAAACTGATGCATCCAAATAAATCCTGGCAATCGAAGCAGTAGTCACAATATCGGCAATTTGAGTTGAATTTGCAGAGGGACATGAATTGGCAGTTAAAGTAGCCGACTCCGGCGTGGATTTCGTACATCAATTCGCAAGATTCAACTCCGGGCTGGTAGCAGTCGTATGAGTTTTTCGAGTCGAGAGAGTTGTAGCAGTATTTGCAGTCCCACATATTGACTACATCGAAGGATTTTGCGGTGTTTTTGCAATTGTAAATATAGTCGCCTGTGCAGTTTTCTGAGTGAACGATGTGAGCGAATTTATGAGGGACCTTGAGTTTTAATTTGGTGAATTCCCCCCAAGCTTCTTTCTGTTTCGTGTAGGAGTAGCGGAAGTTTTCAACCATTTTCTCGTATTCTTCTTTGGGGACTTGTTTGTTTAGGATAAAAAATTCTTTGTTGCGGAGGCCGGTGCATAAGAAACAGTTCTTGCAGCCTTTGCAGTCGAAGCACATAGCGCAATCTGAGCATCCTTCGCACCTTTCGCAGAAATCGCAGTTGAAACATTTTTCGCAATAAAGGCAGAAGTAGCAGAGTTCGCTGTGGTAAGTATAAGAGCAGTCGATACAATCCCGGCTGTCGATTACCCAATTGGACATATAAACGTCTTCGCAGTTTGCGAGATCGACGCTCATATAGCAATTTTTGTTTCTGCCGGCGTGGTGAGTATAATAGCTGTTTTCGCTTTGGTAGTTGAAAAGGGAAAGGCGCGGGGTAGTGAGTTGGAGCTCTTTATATTGGTCGAAAAAAGGTCTAGTAAAGTCATAGTCGCGACCGAAATCGCGTGGATCCCAAGCATCGCCCCAGAAATATTCCTGATCGTAAACTTTGAACGGCTTGTCAGGTGAAAACTGAGAAACTATCTGCCGGCCGGTGGCATCGCACTTCCTAAGACAGAGGTGGCGCTCGTTGCGGTGTGCGGCTCGACGGCGTTGGCGGTCGTCCGGGCAAAGCGTTGGGAGTGGAACTCCTATGTGCGCATAAAACTCCTCGTCCTCGGGGGCGATTTTGAAGGGTTTTTGGCAGAATTTGCAGGCTTTTTGCATATTTGCAGGTTAGAGCGCCTTCCTAGGAAGGAATTTAATCTATTGTTTCCAAATAACATCCTTCACAATAAACATCTTCCTTTTCATAAGTACTTTCCACTTCTTTTCCGCATTCTTTGCATTCGCGTTCAACCAGCACACACGGATTATGCGTGTTGAACCTCATTTTATGCCTGCATTCCGGGCAATGGCGAGGGACCGGGAGGCCGGTGCGGCGGTAGAATTTCAATTCTTGGATGATTAGGCGATAGTTTTTGCCGCAATCTTCGCAGGCGAGGGTTTCTTTGAGAATTTCGTCTGAAATATCGGCGATGTTGTCGGGGATTCCCAAGATTGTTGCCGGCTGATACTCTTTTTGGTCTTTTTCGCGCCAGCGGAAACCTTTTTTCTCAGCTTCTTCCCTTGTTAGAGAGTAAAAGTTTTGGGCTGCGGTTTCGTTATAAGGGAAATGTGATAACTTTGGTGGGAAAAATTGGCCCCACTCCCCCGATTCTTTCATGTGGGCGATGATTTTTGAGAGCAACTCGTTATATTCTTTTTCCGAGTACTGTTTGTTGAAAATGCAGTTTTTCTTATGGCGAAGCCCGATACATCCGAAGCAGTTTTCACAAGAAACACAACTGTCGCAATAAAGCATCCCGCTTGAATACCAGGTGTAGGTGCAGAAAGCGCAGTGTTGGCAGGCTCGGATTACGGCGCAATGGACGCAAACTTCACAGCCTGTCCATCCGGCTGAATATGCGTTTTGGACATCTTTTGATCCTGCGAGAGATATACTGTTGAAACAGTCTTCCGAATCGAAACTTTCGAAGCAGTTTTCGCAGTTTCTTGAGTTGTAGACGTGATCGCCTGTTACGTTTTCGCATTGCAGGTTGTGGACGAATCTGTTTTTGGCTCTTTGGCGGATTTCTTTGTACTGTTTCGTGGATTTTTGCCAGGTCTGCCATGATCCGTCCAGTAATTTTTTCTTTAAATCTTCAAAATCTTCTTTGGATACTTTTTTATTAAAAATATAGTAGCTTTTGTTCGCCAAATTATTGCAAAAAATACAATGATCGCATCCTCTTAACTGGCAGGAAAAGCAACATTCGTTGCAGTCATTTCCTTCTTCGAGCATGATGCATTGGTAGCCGTTTTTCACATCACTGCACCAGGAACAAAGAGTGCTGTCGTAGGTGTACATCGAGTCGTAAATATCTTTGTCGTTTACGATCCAGTAGGAGTAATAAATATCTTCACCTCTGTACATTAGAGAGTTTAAGTAGCAGTTTTTGGATTCGCGGGTGTGGCTGTTGTAGTCGCAGTTTTCTGAGTTGAAGATCGTGGTGCCTTCTCTTGGAGTTGCGAGTTGAAGGTCGCGAAATTGTTCGAAAAAAGGCTTATTGAAGTCGAAGTCGCGGCCATAATCTAGCGCTTCCCACTGGTCGCCCCACCAAAATTCGTTTTTATAGACTTTAAATGGGCTGTCCTCTGGGTAGGCGCTTAAGATGTGGTCACCTGTTGCGTCGCATTTCCGGGGGTAAAGTTTCCATTCGTTGCGAGTTGCCATCAGTTTGCGCATTCTTTCTAAAGGGCTTATTTCCGGGAGCGGTATGTCGAAGCGACGGCAGAATTCCTCCTCGCGGGAGGAGATTTCGAAGGGGAGTCCGGTGATTTTGCAGGTTTTTTGCATTAATAGACGGTTTCCAAATAACATTTCTCACAGCAAACATTCTTTTTATCTCCAAATACTGTCTCAATCTCAACTCCACACTTCCCACACGATCCTTTTTGTAATTTTCGGGGTGGTCGCAAGCCCATTCGCATTTTGTGTCGGCAGTCCGGGCAGGCCCCGGGCAAAGGAAGTTTCTTTCGCCCATACAACTCCGCTTCTTGAGGAATTATCCGGAAACTTTTGCCGCAAGTGTCGCATTTTGAGGCGTCACCGGCGTCTTTTGAAGCGGTGTCTTCTCCTTCATACCAGCTTGGTGCAGTCTCTTTTGTCAGTGGGCAATATTCGTGAGCAGCGGTTTCGTTATAGCAGTATGGAGAGTGTTCCATTGGGAAGAATTCGCCCCATTCGCCCGATTTTTTCATGTTTTCGATTATTTGTGCTCGCAATTTCTCGTACTCTTCCGGAGAATATTGTTTGTTCAAAATGCAGTTTTCTTTTCTTTTTAACCCAAAACATCCAAAAATATTGTTTGAATACCAACAATATTGGGAATAAAAGACGTTATTGCATTCATAACATTTTGAGTCCCCCATCCCGTTATACACTTCATTGCAAGCGTGGGTTTCATACTGCAACTCTCCTTTCCATGGTTCCGTTACATCCCAAATCATTTTCATCTCTCCGAAATCATAACAGTATGCAGCATCCTCTGTGTCATATCCGTAATAAGAATTTTTTACGTTTTTGCTGCCTGTAATGTGGTCTCCTATACAATCTTGGCAGTTTTCGGTTTTTGCGTATTTAAAGATAGCGTTTTCTTTTAACAATTCTTTGAAATGACTGAAAGCTTTGACGGTTTCTAACCATGTTGTTGGTCGAATTTCCTTGATTTTTTTCTCGTACTCTTCTTGGGAATACGGTTTGTTGAAAATGTAATGTTTTTTATGTCTTAAATTAAAGCATCCAAAGCAGTCCGAGCATGAATGGCAGTCGTAACAGAACATACAGTTGTTGCAGTGTCGGCATTCATCTAAGAATTCAGAGAAGCTGGAATTGCGTGTATCTGTGCAAAAATAACAGAGCTCGCAATGATGAATCGCTAGGCAGTCGACGCAATCTTTGTTGTATATGCAAAAATTAGTGATGTAATAACAGTCTTCGTTCTTGGCTACATTAATGCACATGTAGCAATTTTTATTATGACCTGAATGACTTGTGTAAAGCGAATTCTCGCTATTGAAGTTGATTAGGGGCGGACGTGGAGTTTTTTTGCTTAATTCAAGTATTTGCTCGAAAAATGGCCGGGTCGGATCGTAGTCCTGTCCGTATTCAAGAGGGTCCCAGTTGTCCGACCACCACTCTTCTGTTCCATAAACCTTTAATGGTTTGTCCGGGGAGTATGTTGTAATTATATCTCTACCTGAAAGGTCGCATTTTCTTCTGTAAAGGCACCTTTCGTTGCGGTGGCTTAGGCGGCGTTTTTGTCTGCAGTCCGGGCAAAGAGTTGGGTCTGAGACATCGAATTTTTTGAAAAATTCTCGATCGTCTGATGTTACTTCGAATTGTTGGGCGCAAGACTCGCAGGTTTTCATAAGTGATCTTCTATACAGCTGTCATTTATCGGATAAACAGATTTTATCACATCGAGGTTGTATTTTCCCGCTTCTTTTAATTCGGCTTTTATCTCAGCGACTTTCCGAAAGTACTCCTCTTCTGAGTAGGGCTCGTTTAGGATGTGGAATTTTTTGGCTTTTAAACCAATACATCCGAAACAGTTGTGGCAGTTGAAACATAGTTCGCAGAATTCGCAGTCCGAGCAATCCCATGCGATATTGCAGAAATTCAAATTGAATCCGGCTGTACTGACACATTCGTAACAGAGTTCATTGTCCATAAAAAATGAGCAATCCGTGCAATCTTTTAGCCCGCTGACTCCCCCATCGATATAGATACAGTCTTCGGCGTAGTTTGAGTCAAAGCATTCGTGGCAATTTTTGACATGGCATATGTAGTCGCCTGTTGAATCCTCATTATGAAGGGTGTGGGAGTAGAGACGAGGGGTGCTGCGTTTCAATTCTACGAGTTTTTCTTGGATATTTTCGGGTTTGATTTTTTTGAATTCTTCGCGCGTGATTTTTTTATTAAAAATATAATATTCTTGATGCCTGAGGCCAACGCATCCGATACAGTTCCGGCATCCGATACAGTCGTAACAGTGCTTTAGGTCGAAGGAGTCTTTGCAATCTTGGCAAAATTCGCAGTTGTAGCATTTTTCGCAATCCGTACATTCATAAAGAAGTTCCGAATCGAAACAGTATGAGCAGTCTGTGCAATCCTTCGATCTGTAAACCCAATAAGTGTGGATGAGATCCTCGTTATAGTCCGAGGCGATGTGCATGTAGCAGTTTTTGTTGTGTCTGCTGAGATTCCCGTATTCGGAGTTGGTCGCATGAACATTGTGAAGGGCAACGCGAGGGGTTTCCAGTTGGAGAGAGTGGAATTTTTCTGTAAAAGTGGTCATTGGCTTGTATTATACCAAAAAAATAGCCAAACATTTGATTTTCCAAAAATTTCATTCATAATACTCACAGCTCTTTGAAAACCCACACCCCAAATGCGATACCAGCATTTTTCGCTGCCATACCGGCAGCTAACTTCCACGAACCGGAAGCGAATATAAATTTCTTTGTGTAGGACTCCCTCGAGTATTATCAAAGGCATTTATATGCCGCACGGTTAGTTCCCGCAAAAAAACAACAAACTTAAAATAGAATCTCTGGTATCAGGGATTTTTTCGAAATTAAACAAAAATATATGACTTTTGAATTACTGGCTGTTATCACTCTCATCGTTCTGGCTCTCGGGAGCCTTATGGTGGGGGTTGTTAATGATGCCGTGAATTTCCTGAATTCTGCAATCGGCGCTAAAGCTGCTCCTCGTAAGATTATTATGCTTGTTGCGGCGGCCGGAGTGATGATTGGAGCGACTTTTTCCGATGGGATTATCGAGGTGGCGCGAAAAGGGATTTTTCATCCGGAATTTTTCACTTTGAATGAGGCGATTATTATTTTTACAGGGGCGATTATTGCGAATATCGTTCTTCTTGATCTGTTTTCGACTTTTGGGCTGCCGACTTCCACTACGGTTTCGATTGTTTTTGCTCTGTTTGGGGCGGCTCTGAGTACCGCTCTGCTGAAAACCGGGGACTGGGACGCTGCATGGGAAGCTATTAATAGTGCTTCTGCGGTTAAAATCATGCTTGGTATTTTACTGTCTGTGGGATTTGCTTTTGCGATTGGGGTTGTTGCTCAGTTTATTACGCGGCTGATTTTTACGTTTGATTATGCGCGGCGGTTTAATCGGTTTGGTTTTTTGTGGAGTGGTGTTGCCTTGTCGGCTCTTGTGTTTTTTATTCTTATTAAAGGGGGGAAGCATGCGACTTTTATGACTGATGATTTGCAGGCTTGGATTTCGACTCATACTTTGACGATTATGGTTGGTTCTTTCGTGGTTTTTTCTTTGTTGTCACTGATTTTGATTCGGTTAAAAGTTAATGTCCTTAAATTTATTATCTTAATCGGGACCGGTTCTTTGGCGATGGCTTTTGCAGGGAATGATTTGGCGAACTTCATTGGTGTTACTGTCGCAGGAGTGAACGCTTATCTTGGTGCTGATCTGGCCGGGAAGCTCCCAACTCCAACCTGGGTTCTATTGGTTGCGGGTGCGGTTATGGTTTTTGCTCTCTATACTTCCAAAAAATCTAAAACTGTCATTCGTACGGAGATTAATTTGGCAAGTCATGATAAGGATGTTGTGAATTCCTGGAGGGCAAATCTTTTTGCTGAAAAACTTGCGAAGATGGTGAGCTTTTCTTTTGATTGGATCGGCGGAATTTTACCTAAGAATACTCGGGACTGGATCGCTTCTCGGTTTAAAAGACGTGCTCATTGGGATGATGGCGAAAAACGTGCTTATGATTTAATTAGAGCTTCCGTGAACCTGATGGTGGCTGCCGCCGTAATTTCTTATGCTACTTCATACAAACTGCCTTTATCGACAACTTATGTGACTTTTATGGTCGCAATGGGAACTTCTCTTGCCGATGGTGCTTGGGATCGATCTTGTGCTCCTGCACGAATTACCGGCGTTTTGACTGTTGTGAGCGGGTGGTTTTTGACCGCTTTTATTATTTTCTTCCTTGCCGCGGGCACTTCCGCCGTTCTTTATTTGGCACAGGGTTATGGACTTATGACTTTGCTGGTCGTTCTTGCCTATATTGTTTATAAACTTCTGCATATCCATGATAAGCGTGAGAAAAAACATTCTTTATTGCAAGAGGGTTAGAATTATTCTTCTAGAGATTCTTTGAGCGCCTGGTAGAAGACTTCCAAATCAACACCTTTGCCGTTATTGAATTCATCGGCATCGAAAATGACTATTTCTTTTTGCCCCGATTGTTTTGAATTATTTTTCATACCTGCATATTAACTCGGATAATAAAGCTCCGCCACAGTATCCTCGTACGGATGAGTGGATTCTAAAAGCCATTTCCCGTATAGGTTTTGGGCTCGGAGTTCATCTTTGATTTCTTGGACTTTTCTTTCGTACTCTTCCTTTGAATATTTTTTGTTCAAAATTTCATATTCGGCGTGAGAGCGAGAAACGCACCCGAAACAGCTACGCGAATTGAAGACCATATCGCAATATTCGAGGTCTGAGTTGTGCCAACATGCGTTGCAGAAATTGCAGTTGTGGTTTCCTGAGTTGCCGATGCATTCGTAAAGCAGTTCCGAAGGGTCGTATCCGATGCAGTCGCAGTCCATTGAGTCTTTTGCAGCGTCAATGTTTGTGCCCATGTAGATGCAGTCTTCAACGTCGGTGCAGTAGAAGCAGTTTGTGAGGTTCCTTGAGTTTTCCAGAAAGGATCCGGTGCAGTTTTCGCAGTTTTTTTGCAAGGATGCGACGTGTGGTACCGATCTTCTCATTCTTTCCAGTTCTTCGAGGAGTTGCTCCGCTGAATATTGTTTTAATTTTTCGATTTCTTGAAAATAATCGTCTTTTGAAAATTGTTTGTTTCGAATGTGATACTGGACATTTCTGAGGTTTGCGCACAAGAAACAGTCGCGGCAGTTCACAAGATCGAATCCGAACTCACAATTGGCGCATGTGAAACAGTTATAGAGATAATTGCAGTCGTAAAGATTGCTTCCGAAAACGCATTCGTAGCAAAGTTCGCTTTGGGTTAATTTGTCACAATCGGTACAGTCCTTTGTTTTGAAAGGATATTGCGAATAATGCGTGTCTTCGCAGTAATGCCCTCCGAAAATCAGGTAGCAGTTTTTGTTTTTGTAGGCGTAATTCGTGTAATCGCTATTTTCCGAGTTCGAAGAAACGAGCGCTATTCGCGGCATTGTTTGTTGGAGCTTTTTTAATTCATCTATGAACCACATGATGTATTGTTTTTATCCAAAATTATTGATTCAACTTCTCCTCCGCAGTATTTTTCTACAAGTTCTTTGAGTTCTTGCAGAGCTTGTTCGATTTCTTCGCGGGTTACCGGGGGGAGACCTTCTAGAACAAGGACTGCATTTTTGGTTTCCTCTGTTAATTTGGTTCTATCGGCCTCTCTCCAATTGAACTTTCGGCAAATCACACCGTTGTCGTCTTTGTAGACAACTTCTCCGGGTTCCGGAGGGTTGTTTTCTGTGGCTCCAAGTTCGACAAACTCTTCTGATCCGTCTGCGTATGCGAGCTGGATGTCACCGACACATTTGTCTAAGTCTTCGCCTCCTGCTGTGATCACGTATTTGAGAGAAATTGCGTTGTAAAGGTCGACTAATTTGTTGATATTTGGAAGCTGACCGCCTTTTACGACTCTTCTGACAATGGCTTGGACTGATGGGGCGGCTTTTTTGGGGTTGCTGCCGAATTTTTTGTGGGCTTCTCGCCAAGACTCAATCTTAGGATAGCTATTTACAGGCTCGATCCCCGGGGTTTCACGAACGCACTTTTCGGCTTCGCGGAGGAGGGTTGTGATTTCAGGATCAGATCCCGAATTGTCGATGTTTTTCACTGCCAAAACACCTATTACAAGGTTTTCGTAGTTTTGGAGGATTTGGCAGGAGATTTTAAAATTCATTTGTATATCATATTATCAATGTTTTCTGAATTATTGTGTTTTTCTTTTTCCCAAGAGAATGTTGGCAAGTCAGAAAATTTAGTTTTTTTCTTCTTTGTGATCTTCTCTTTCTTGCTATTTTTATCGTTCATAGATGAATTATTAAAAATTATTTCAATCTGCCTCCCACCACTTCCCCCACTCCCCATCCGCCTTCATCTGCTCCTTCAATTCAGAAACACGTTTCTCCCATTCTTCCGGCGAATATTTTACATTCAAAATCTCATATTCGGCATGGTTTCGGTAAACGCATCCGAACAAGTGATGAGAGCTGAAGCAGCCTTCACAGTACCAGGAGTCCTTCAAATGTTCACAAAAATAACAAAAGTTGCAATTATAACCATCGCCAACATTTATGATTTCGTAACACCCCGTTAAATCGACGGAGTGATAAACATCGTAAGTGTCTGCACTTCGGGTATGGTAGGCCGGATAGACATGCAGTAAATATCCACAATCCTGACATTCGGTGCAATTGTAACATTTGATGCAATTTTGGCAGTTATAAAGAAAATCTCCTGTAGAATTTTCTGTCTTCCACATTCTCTCTCCCAGTCTTGGTGTTTTTTGTTTTATTTCTTCAAATATTTCTAAAACATTCTCCTGTGATAGGATTTTTTTTAATTCCTGCCGGAAATCATCCTTGGAATATTTTTGATTAAAAATATGGAATTCTTTATTTCTTAATCCGGTGCATCCATAGCAATTATTGCAGCCCAAGCAGTCATGACAAAGAACGCAATCGTGGCATCTTTGACATTCTTGACAGTAGTTGCAATTGTAGCAGTTGCGGCAATCCAAGCATTCATAGCAAAGCTCCGAACCTGAAACATGAGTGCAATCTGCAGATGTATTTAGTTTTTCTGTGAAATCACAGTATAAGCAGTCTCTAAGAACATCCGAATCGAATGACAGGTATGAGTCTTTTGAAAGATAAATAAAGTCACCATACCGGCAGTTCTCATTTTGATAGCCGTGGACCGCAATGTGAGGCTGTTTTTGATAAAGGTTTCGGAAATCCTGGAGGAAAGTCATGTTAGGGCGTATTAAACGGTTTCCAAATAGCATTTTTTACAATACACGGTTTCGGAGCGGTCAGGGGCATAAGTTGTTTGAATACCAGTATTACATTTTGCACAATTTCTAGTCCAAAGATAGCGGGGATTTTTGATGGCAATCAATTTCTTGTATCTGCATTCCGGACAATCCTTCGGAGCTTCTAATCCCATTTTATCATATAGCTTCAATTCCTGTGAGATTACCATGTAGCTTTTTCCGCAATCTTCACATGCCAATACATCATCTCCTTCTCTGTGCGGCGCTTGTGGCATATCTTCCCATCTGTAGCCTTTTGCCAGCGCTTGTTCTTGTGTTAGCGGGAAGTAATCCTGGGCTAGTGTTTGATTATATGGATAAGGTGATATTTGAATTGGAAAAAATTCTCCATATTCTCCTGTTTTTTCCATATGCTCTATAATTTTAGCTTTTAATGTTTTGTAATCCTCTTCTGAATATTTTTTATTAAAAATGAAGTTCTTGGTTCGTGAGTGAAATCCGTCACATCCGAAGCTATCTGCTAAATAAAAACATGAGTACAAATACTCCGAATTTGGACTTGCGGCTGTACAATAGGCGAATTTTAAATTCTTATTACTCTCTCCTCCCGTAGAAAGCTCATAGCAAAGTTCGATATCCTTATCGTGCATAGATAAATCCATAGAATCTTTCACATTTACGCATTCCACCAAGTATTTGCAGTCTTCTATATCGAAGCAATCATAGCAATCGACAGCATTTTTACAGCTTTGTATGCAATCTCCTGAGGATTTTTCACAATTCAATTGATTTTGATGTCTTTTTGGAACAGTTACGCTGAATTCTTGAAATTCCTTTGCAAGTTCTTTTGGGTCGCGCTTCATATACTCTATTATTCTTTCTTTATATTCTTCCGACGAGTACTGATGATTTTTAATATTAAATTTTTTGTTATGGATCCCTGCGCACATGAAGCATTTTTGACAACTATAAGAATCTGTCATATATCCGCAATCCGTACAGGTTCGACAGTTAACAAGATGATGTGAGTTGTACGAATCCTTGCAATTCACGCTATATGCTACAAGTTCGCAGTGATCTATTAATGTATTGTTTATACAATCTTTGCAGTATTGGCTTTTTCGCGAATATATACAATCCTCCATACAGTAACTTCCGGGTGACATATACGAGTTTTTACTGAAAGCCATATATGAATTATATGGGCAGTTCTCGTTGTTGAGCTGTAAAAGTGTTGCTTTTGGCACTTTTTGCATTAATTCATAAAATTGTTCAAAAAACGGTCTTCCAAAATCAAAATCCTGGCCATAATCAGCCGGATCCCATTTGTCTGACCACCAACATTCAGGGCAATAAACAGGGAAAGGTGCATCAGAGTTAAAAGTCGACACTACTTCTTTTTGGCACATGTCGCATTTGCGTTTGAATAGGCAACGTTCATTCCTGTTCGCAAGACGGCGTTGAAAGCGACAGGTTGGGCAATGAGTCGGTTTTGGAACTTGAATTTTTTGGTAAAAAGCCTGATCGCTGTCTGCGATTTCGAAATTTCGGCTACAATTTTTGCAGGTCTTATTGGTCATAGAGTACTAGATATAATAAGTTTTCGTTCAAAACAGGTCATCGGAAAATCACTTAGTACTTGGGTCTTCGTACTAACCAATATGCTGCCAGAAGCACTCCTGGCAATAAACGGTGTAAGGCGAGTCCGGCCTGTAGGTTGTAATCATATCCTTCTGGCATTTGTCGCATTTTCTTTTGTAAAGTTTACGCTCGTTTCTGAGAGCGAGGCGGCGTTTTTGTCTGCATTCCGGGCAGTTTTCCGGCCAAGGCAGGTCTTTTTTCTTATAAAAAACTTGCTCCTGATCGATTATTAGGAATGGTTTTGTGCACTGGGCACATGTTTTTTGTTCGTCGGGCATTTGTTGTGGTTGTTAGTTGTAAGATTAAAGTTGTAAGTTATGGTGTTTCGCCTAACGGCGAAACGGCTTTCTTATTGGGGCTGCACCTGCGGTGCGCCCTGGGATTTCAGTTTATCAAAGGCCGAAGTTTTCTGCCAGCTCAACAGATTGAAAATTCGCATTAGGACAGAATTCGGATTTTCACTTTCCTGTAAACGTCTGATCTTTTTTGAATTGCAAAAATCTTTACATTTTCTCCTTCAATTCTGTATATAACCCTGTAATCTCCCCCCCTTAGCCTACGATACCCTTTCAAAGATTCCCGAAGCGGCTTGCCGAATCTTTCAGGGTGAGTGGTTAGTTTTTCTCTTATTGCAACTTCAATTTGACCCTTTGCTTTTTTAGGCAATTTAGGGATGTCGTCATCAACTACCGATCTTTTGTACCAAATTTCAAATCTCATGACCAAGCTTCTTCATGAGATATAAATTCCGCATCGCCGGTATCGCGTTCTTCAGCAATCTTATTCCAAATACGGTCTTCATCGATCTCAATAGCGAGCTTAATAAGATGGATGGCCTTGGTTGCTTCCGGGACATCGTCTCTTTTGGCAAGCATTTTCAATGCTTCTTCAATATCTTTTGGAAGGCTGATATTTATACGTCTTTTTGAAGTTGCCATGACAGCTGTTTGCATGATTTTTACAGTTAAAGTGTATCATAAGTGTATCACCTTTTCAATAGGTGATTCTAATCAACTTTAACATCTCGACATTAAATCTATGTTAAAAAAACAGGGGGTGATTTGTAAAAATGGTTAATGCTCAAAACAACCGTTTTGCAAAGCATTTATCCCCACTCCAGTGGGGGAAACTCTATATACTTGGTACTTGGTACTCATTACTTCTTACTATATAAGCGGCTCCGTAAACTGCACTTCCCCCGCATCTGCTGGATTTATGTCGTCATCAACTGCACCTTCTTCCCACTTCTTCAGAATTTCTTCAACTTCCGAGCGAGGTCGGCAGTATTTTTTGCGGGATAAATCGCGGATTTCTTCGGATAGATCGTTTACAGGTTTTGGAACGTCGATTGTTCGGCCTGAGAATGCGTCTCTGATCTGGCCGTCTATGGACATTTTTACATAAAATTCTCTAACACCAAGATTGATAATATCTCGAACATTGAACTTAGGCGTGTACTCCTGCTCCATGATCGCAGCATCTTCCGCGCCAATCCTGAAACTCATGAGGGAACCGACATTACCGAACACCGTCGTCCGCACAAGATCGTCAAGCTGCCCCATGTACTGATGAGCCATCGTTAAATTAAGGCGGTATTTTCTGGCTTCCGAAAGTATTTCCGCGAACGTGTCTGTAGCGAAATATTGGAACTCATCACAATAAAGATAGAAGTCCTTGCGCTGTTCTTCAGGAGTATCGGCTCGAGCCATCGCCGCTTGGTGAATTTTGGTTACCATCATTGCGCCGATAAGCTGACAGTTTTCTTCTCCGAGAGTTCCTTTTGAAATTTTCATAAGGAGGATTTTGCCGTCATCCATCATTTCTCTGATATTCAGGCGGTTTTCCGGTTGGCCGATAATATTCCTGATCTGTGAGGTTGAAACGAACTGCCCAACCTTATTGAGAAGCGGCATTATCGCTTCGTTGTCGAACTTTTCGCTCCAGGCGGCGAACTCGTTTACCCAGAAGTTCTTGATTACCGAATCCTGGATGTTTGCGACTATTCTTTGGCGATAGTTTTTATCCGAAAGCATCTTCATAATCGACAGAATCGTCGTATCCGGCGAGTCAAGAAGCGCAAGAGTTGTGTACCTCAGCACATGCTCGAGACGATTAGTCCAGTTATTCCCGAATAATTTTTTAAAAACCTCAATAAAACCAATCGTAACCCGCAGTTTAAGATGGTCGGGTACCTTTTCAAGAGGGTTGAAAGCTATCGGAAAGTCGTTATCCCCGGGATCAAAAAGAATCACATCGTTCTTTCTCTCCTCGGGAATATATTTCAAAACGGCATCTACAAGATCACCATGAGGATCGAGAACTCCGACACCTTTTCCACTCAAAATATCCGAAATAATCAGAAGCTCGAGGAACTTGGACTTACCCGTACCGGACTTACCGACAACATATAGATGGCGGCGGCGATCGACGCGCTTAATCCCAAATTTAATACCTTGATTATGATAATTAGTCAGGCCAAAAGTCGATATTTCATCTACCCCTCCGGATTTCGGCAGATCGTAAGGCGGCTCTGATTTCCTGGACATCACATGCACTATATGCGGGACGATATCCGGATTCGGAAAGTGGTAAACGCTTGCCACTTCTTCACAGCTCATTGTCATTGTGCGGCTGAATTTTAGGTCGCGACCGAGAGTTGTGAAGCTGTTTAATGTAGTTTTTGACGCTTTGAGCTGGTTGAAGTCTATTGTATTGAATTGCGTATATGCCTTCATCAGGGAAATCAGTTTATTGTTGGCTTTTTCTTGGCTTGGGGCAATATATGCCACCCTGATTCCGACCTTGAAAGCCCGTTTTTCCGCCTTGCTGTCGAAGGCTGCTTTTTCCTGGGCTCGGAGGTTCTTGAGACCTTTTAGCTTGAGCCTGTCGCGAAATCTGAACCATCTTGAGATTGTGTTGATTTTGAGTTTCCAGGTTCTTGAAAGATTTAGCTTGAAGTCATCTTTTAGTGGCTCGATTAATGTTTGTATCCAGACCTCTTCTCCCGAGTCGGCTTTTGATAAAATTGAAAAAATTCCGGCCATTGAGTCACCGTCGAACTCTTTGTGAACTTTTATCGGGTAAATATCTTTTCTTTTTAAAGAAAGTTCCGCTGCCGCAAATCTCTTATCTTGAGCTTGAGTTATGTACTCTTTTGCATCAAAAACTTCCGCATGCGGATAAAGCGCATAAATCTGACCTTCCACCGCTGTTCGAAGTTTCACCGGGACTCTTACGAAAAAATAAACATGCTGATCTATTGAAGCTACTTCCAATCCGATCGGCACACCCGTAAGCACTTCATGCAAGTTTGTCAGGAACTGCTCGAAAGTTTCTTCTTTATTTTCCCCGATGGGGATTTTGACTTTTAGGAGTTCGGTGTTTATGAATTATGTATTATGAAGTATGAATTATGTATGTGGTGTTTCGCTGCGCGCTTGTCCCGCTTTGGCGGGGAAACTGTTTGATTTGTAGCTTGTAATTAAAGTATACCTCTAGCTGTTAATTATAACATATATTGCATCACCTCGCAACAAAGCTTGTCGCTCCGAGCCATGCCAGTTTAAAAACAGCTCTTTGTGTCTTGGCATAAACAGGGCTTTCAATAATCATTCCCATCAATTCATCAGGGTTGAGAGATACCAGTGAAACCTTGTTTTCGTAAATGTTAATCTCATATTCGAACATATACTCCTTGGGGTTCACGAACAAGATTTCCACCAGATTTCGATCAAAGCCTTTCGGATAATATTTCTCAAGGTAATCGAGCGCCTCTTCAGATAGAGGAGAAAGCATCCTGGTCTTAATCCCCTGCTGAATCTTACGTTTGGCATAATCGCGCGTGTACTCTTCGGTAATTACGTTCGGGAGCTGTGCCAGATTGGTGTATCCGAGGACTTCTTTATCTGTTGTTAATGAGTCTTCGAAGATGTTTTTGATCCCTTCAAGACCTTCGTAATATTGGATTTTAGGCTTGTAGGTAAGGGTATTTGTTATTGAAAGTAGTTCCGGGAGAAGTTTTTGAGCTTTTTCGAAGCGTTCTTCCACCTTATTGACGAGAATTTGGGGGCTCTCTATCGCGAAAAACTTCATTTTGTTCTTGGTAAAACTGCTTATGAGACCCTTTTTTATCAGGTTATCGAGGGTGTGATAGCAGCTTACTCGATGGATTCCGGCTTTTTTTGCTATGGCGCTAACATAAGAGCTCCCCAACTCGAGTAAGGCCAGATATACCCTGGATTCTTCCGCAGTAAGGCCTAAATCTTCTAAGTCTGATGCAAACATGTTGTAGGAATTATTCTACAGATATTTTAGCGTGGATTTTTGCGAGAGTCAACCTGTTATTGCGCCTTCCTAGGAAGGTGTGCGCACTTGCTGTATAGACAAAATTACACTTCGATGATAAAATCTTGACACTCTTTAAAAAATATTGTCATGTCAAACTGCCCACAATGCCAAGCACAATTCGAAATCCCGAAAATCCAAAAGGATTTCCTCGAAAAAATGAGTCTTCCCGACCCAAAGCTATGTCCTCACTGCAGAAGACAACGTCGTTTTGCTTTTAGAAATGAGAGGCAACTTTATCAGAGGCAATGCGACCTCACAGGCAAGCAGATTATCTCTATTTATGCGTCTGATTCTCCTTATAAGGTTTATGACCAACATGAATGGCATTCGGACAAATGGAATGCCTTCCATTACTCCCGAGATTTTGATTTTTCGAGATCGTTTTTTGAGCAGATGGGAGAGCTGATGCTTGATGTCCCCAAGATTTCGGTTTTTGCTTCCAGAAATGAAAATTCCGATTACGCGAACGGTGCTCAGCAAGACAAGAACTGTTATATGATCTTTGTTTCCGATCATGATGAAGACTGCTATTACTCTTATGGAATCGATAGCTGCCAGGATTGCCTGGAATGCTTGAACTGCTATAAATGCGAGCTTTGTATCGAGTCAATTGATTGCTCTGAATGTTATAATGTTGCTTATGGTGAAAAAAGTCATGGATGCCGCGACTGCTACTTCATCTCTGACTGTAAAGGATGCAGTAACTGTTTTGGATGTTACGGCCTTAGGAATAAAGAGTATTACTTTTTCAATGAAAAGCTTTCCAAAGAAGAGTACGAAAAGAAATTAAAAGAGTTAAATACCGGGAATATCGAGACGATCAATTGGACTCGCAACACTTTTGCCAAGAAAAAAGCGGAGCAGCAAATCCACCAATATTATAACGGCAACAATAATCAAGATGTCACCGGGGATCATATTGTCGGATGCAAAAATTGCATTGATTGTTATGACAGCGGTGATCTGGAGGATTGCGCTTATTTGATCTTCAGTTTTAAGTCAAAAGATTGTTTCGACGGGCATGTGGTTGTGGATAAATGCGAGCTTTGTTCCGAGACTGTCAGTACGATTAATCAGTACAATACTCAGTTTACTTTCTGTAGCTGGTACTCGAAAAATTCTCAATATCTGGATCATTGCGTGAGCTGCAAGGATTGTTTTGCCTGCTCGGGGCTGAAAAATGCGCAGTATTGTGTTTTTAATAAACAATATACGCGCGAGGAATACGAAGAGTTGCGAGCTCGAATTATTGAATATATGAAGCGGACCGGGGAGTATGGAGAGTTTTTCCCGATAGCACTATCGCCGTTCGGCTATAACGAGACTGTCGCGTCTGAATATTACCCCTTGAGTCGCGAGCAGGTTTCCGGGATGGGCTGGAAATGGCGAGAAGAGGATTCTCAAACCGCCGCTTATCAAGGGCCACAGATTGAACTGCCTTCTGATATTGAAGATGCGTCTGAGGATATTTCAGAGAAGATCTTGCTGTCTGAGGCTTCCGGGAAGCCTTATAAAATCACTCCTCAGGAACTTAATCTTTATCGGCTACATAAACTGCCTTTACCAAGGATGAGGTTTGATGAAAGGCATATGGACAGGATCCGAAAAAGAAATCCACGGAATTTGTGGAAGAGGGATTGCCGGGAGTGCGGGGCTTCGATCGAGTCAACTTATTCTCCTGATAGACCTGAGACGGTTTATTGCGAGGGGTGTTATTTAAAAGAAGTTTACTGATGAGCAACTATGATCAAAGAATGTGAAATTTAATTTTTAACACAAAATATCATGAAACCAAGTAATGAACGACCTATCAATGCTGTACCAGCACCAACAGTGTCTACTGAGGAAGGGCATGATTCTCCAGCTGTAGATGACGCCATGTCAAACACATGCAGAAATG
>Ga0180007_10001460_pt1 | contig 32203 bp, 24 predicted proteins | sample MM_PC_MetaG_FD_121122 | JGI IMG/M metagenome (GOLD analysis project Ga0180007, IMG submission 121122) | Groundwater microbial communities from the Aspo Hard Rock Laboratory (HRL) deep subsurface site, Sweden - MM_PC_MetaG | ecosystem: Environmental > Aquatic > Deep subsurface > Groundwater... | reverse complement strand
GCCGTGCCCGGAGCATGAGTTCGCCTGGCAGACTTCGTCCACCACGCAATCGTTGCCGACCGGGTGGTAGCCAGTGTCGCAGGTGTTACAAGTGTTTCCGGTGTAGCCGGTTTCACAGGTGCAGACCGCCTGGCCAGTGGCATCATCGCACGTCCCGCGCCCATTGCAGGGGTTCGGGTCACACAAATCATCCACACATACGCCGTCGATCAGACGGCACAGCTGGCCGGAGTCGCAATCATTGTCGGATGTGCACCAGCAATCGGTGTCATCCGCGTCGGTAGCATCGTCGCAGTCGTTGTCCACGCCATCGGTGCAGGTAGGGTCCCCGTAAGGACCTTCATCCGTACAGGATTTCATCACTCTGACCTGGACGATGTCCGGTTCGGAATCCAATTTCCCATCTGTCACGACAAGCCGCACCAGCCAGACCCCTGGAACAGGGGGGTTAAGCGTGGCGGTTTCACCGTGAGTTGTTAGGGCGCTGGTAATGGCGCCATCCGGCGCCGCCACCAGATCCCAGGTGTGGTTGATCGGATCCCCGTCCGGGTCCCAGCTTTTGCTTCCGTCCAGTAAGACAGGCCGACCCACTTCTGTGACTTGGTCCGCGCCTGCTTCGGCATGGGGCGCCCGATTGGGCCCAGTGACCTCCGCAGAACACCCTACAGCCAATAGGGCAATGAACAAAATGGCTCCAATGCTTCGTATCATTTTCTCGTTCCTCCTGGAAAGAGTTATTGAATATGAACTAATCTATCTATGATTAATGCTGAGAGAACCTAATGGTCCCCTCAAGACAATTTTTTGTATTCCTTAAGGGGAAGTGACTCAGCATTAACCGCCGGTTCTGTAAAAGAGCATGATCTTCCCATTCAATCAAAATGGGTATTTTATACTCTCATAAAATAACCAATTTGTCAAGAAATAACTCTTTATGTCAAAAGCTCTGCTCAAGAAGGCAGAAAATCTTTTTGAGGAGCGTTGCTGTACTGGTTCAATAGGGAAATCCTCGGATTTTCAAAAATCTTCTTCATTGTATTTCGCAGATTTTCAAAAATCCGCCCTCACTTCGAAGCGGCCTATGGCCTTTTCTTCGTTCGGAACGGATTTCTCGCTATTTAGCAAAGGGCGCCGATGTATTTACACATGCTGTCACAATAAATTGTACGGACTGCAGAGGTGACATTGACGCCCTAACGACACACAATTCCAGAGAGCGTTGGCCCCGTTGGGACCTGAGCTCAATATAGGAATGCGGTCGGACTCCGAGCTTAACTCGGAGGAGCCTCCCTACCTTTCTATATTTCCAGTTTTTTTAGGCCGCTACTGGATCACGGTATCCAATCCGCTGATTGGAATTTTTGTTTTTGTATTTTTTTCTTTTTGTTTTTGGCCTGCTCTCCGGTATATAACCGAAGGAGGCTACTTTCACCACATCCGCTCTAGGCGGACGGATGGAGGGTAGAAAGCAGGGAGAGGAAAACTAATTTACATTTTTCAATTTTCAATTTTCATTTAAATTAGCATTCCCTAAACTGCTTTCTGCTGTGCTTTTAAAGATCACTAAATCTATTAATTATAGCAGTAATTTGAGGCAAAGTCAATTCCATTGGGTTTATGAAAAATAAGCTTTTAGGCTAAAATACTTCCACAGCAAATCACGTGTCTTATGAACGGTAAATTATTTCTCATCGTCGGCCCTTCGGGATCCGGGAAAAGCTCAGTTCTGATGGCGCTTAAAAAAGCACATCCGGAATACACTTATCCCCTTTCCGCCACCACCCGCCCCATGCGCGAAGGTGAAAAGGATGGTGATATTTACCATTTTTACACCAAGGAAGATTTTGAAAAAGACATTAAAGGCGGTGAATTCCTGGAATACGCCGTGGTTCATCAGGATCATTATTACGGCCTGATTAAAAAACCAGTCATGGAAAGTCTGGAAAAAGGGGAAACGGTGGTCCGTGAAGTCGATATTCAGGGATTTGAAAGCATCCGGGGAAAAATCCCCAGCGATAATCTGGTCACGATTTTCATCACGGTTCCCAATAAACAGGAGCTTATTGACCGCATTGTTAACCGGGCGGCAATCTCTGAGGATGAACTGGAAAAACGGTTAGAGAGTATGCATCGCGAATTCGCTTTAGCCCGCGAATGTGACTATTTGGTGGAAAATAAACAGGGTAAACTGGAAAAAACAGTTGAAAAAGTAGCAGAATTCATTAAAAATGAATTTCGGCGGGCAAGCCGCATATAATTGTTCAAAGGTTCCGCTCGGGAGTCGCCAAGTGGTAAGGCACCAGGTTCTGGTCCTGGCATCCGGGGGTTCGAATCCCTCCTCCCGAGCAGAGCTTTTGACATGCGAGGAGGAGGGATGAGAAGGGCGAGGGGGTTCGCCTGAGTAAAGGAACCCTGAACTTGTTTCAGGGGACTATTACGAAGCTCGACCTCGGACCCTGGTGTAAACCGGGGGAGAATGTAAGAATATCCCTCCTCCCGAGCAGAGCTTTTGACTTATCTGTTATAATGGATTCAAATTTAAACAAAACTACCATGAAAAAGACTAAACATTTAAACTTCACCCCAGTGGCCATGTTCTTTATTGTGCTGGGAATCGTGTTTTTTATTCTCGGGCTTTTTATGATCTTTTTCGTTAGCCATCAGGTGGTCTCTCCCGGATTTTCCTATCTGATCACTATCGGCGGTGTACTGATCATGATCGGCGGGTATACGAATTTAGAGCTGGGACTGATCCGCAAACATCTGCAGAAAAGATAAGACTTTTAGGACGATGAAGACTATTACGACTATTAGGGTCTGATCCAGACATTAAAAAATAATCGTAATAGTCGTAAAATCCTAAAAGTCTTAATCGTCCTAACCCGATCACCATCCCATCCTGCGGCGGAAAAATTTGGCAGCCTCCATGTAAAGCAGGCAGTGATTTTCGTTTAAGTGTAAAAGTTGCAATATCAAACAATAAAATCGGAGGTTTATTAAAAAGCATATACATAGATATGGTATATTGGAGAAAATAATTATGCTTTATGCGAGACATCAAAACCAAAATCATTGCTACGATTGGCCCGGCAACTTTGGATTTCAAAGTTTTTCAGGCAATGGTGAATGAGGGCATTGATTTTATACGCATCAATACATCTTACGGTGATTCCGTGCAATATGATCATATCCTTCAGAACCTTAAAAAAGCCAAAGGTGCGAAGAATATCCACGTTATTCTGGACATCAAAAATCTGGACGCGCTGGACTATGCCCGTGCCAATAAAATTAAGTATATCGCTCTTTCTTTCGCGGAAAATTCAGATCAGATCAAAGCCGTTCGAAATACCCTGCCTGGATGTTTTGTAATTTCAAAAATCGAAACCCGTGCCGGGGTCAGACATTTTGATAAAATTCTGGATGCGTCCGATGGGATCATGATTGCCCGCGGAGATCTGGGGCACGCTGTTTCTCTGGAAAAAGTGCCTCCGCTTCAAAAAGATTTTACTTATAAATCGTTAGCCAAAAAGAAGTTTGTTATCACGGCCACAGAAATGCTTCTTTCTATGGTAAGCAGAAAAAAGCCTACTCGTGCCGAAGCTTCCGATGTTGCCAACGCGGTTTTTGATGGCTCAGATGCGGTTATGCTTTCCGAAGAAACTTCTATCGGCAAACACCCTGTTGAGGCTGTACACATGATGCATAAAATTATTGTTGAGGCGGAGAAATGGATTAAAAAAACTACTTAAAATTATAAGTGTTGTTCTTTTCTATACTCCGCCGAAAAAGCTTTACCATTTCCATGTAGACAAAATTAAGGGAAGCGGCGCCTGCGCAAATCAACCAGTCGATGGGTCTTAGGGGAACTAGCTCGAAGATAGCCTGAATAGACGGCTGATACATTACAAGTAAAGTAACTGCCAAAATCGAAAGAACAGCGATCATTATAAGGCGATTATTAAGTATGCCTGTAACCATAACCGATTCACGCAAAGAACGGAAATTGTATGTACCTATAATTACCATAATCACAATAGTCGTAAATACCATTGTGCGCGCCTTTTCAATGTTCACGGCGGGATCTTGTGTAACAAATATGATAAAAGCAATAAGCGCGCTAAAAATGGCGATGCTGAATACAATAAACGCATTCCATCGATTCATAATTGCTTCGTTTGGCGGACGGGGGGGGCGATTCATGAGATCCCCATGAGCCTGATCGAGTCCTAATCCGATTGCCGGCATTTGTTCATCAAAGGCATTAATAAAGAGAATCTGAAGGGCAAGCAGCGGTAGAAATTTAAAATCAAATAGCAATATACCGAGAAAAATTAAAATTACTTCTGTGAAGTTCCTGGAAATGAGGTAGGCAGTGAATTTTTCGATATTCTGGTAGATCCGCCGGCCTTCTTTTACCGCTTCGACAATGGTAACAAAGTTGTCATCCTGTAACACCATATCGGCAGCCTCCTTGGTTACATCAGTGCCTTTAATGCCCATTGCAATGCCAATATCCGCTTTTTTAAGAGCCGGGGCGTCATTCACCCCATCGCCTGTCATGGCTACTATTTCACCGTTTTCTTTCAGAAGACTGACAATACGGAGCTTGTGTTCAGGATGTGTGCGTGCAAAAACATTCACTTCTTTCAGCTTATGGCGTAATTCTTTATCACTCAGTTCATCAATGGCTTTACCTATCATCGCCCTGACCTCTCCGCCGGACACAAATCCGATTTGCTTAGCAATCGAAATGGCAGTATGTTCGTTGTCGCCCGTAACCATAATCACTTTAATACCTGCCTGCCTACAGGTCTGCAAAGCTTCCTTTACTTCCGGGCGGGCGGGATCGCGCATGGCGACAAGACCTAAAAATGTTAAGTCTTTTTCAATGTTCTTTGCGGGAATTTTTTTTGAATCATATGCCTTGGCCGCAAGGGCAAGTACGCGTAGTCCTGTTGTAGCAAAACGATGATTTTGTTTTAATATTTTCTCTTTGGCGGATTTATCCAGCTTATGGTACTTCCCATTCAGCAGTTGATGGCTGCAGCGTTCTAAAATCTCTTCCGGCGCCCCTTTGCTATAAACGCTGTAACTTCCTTCGCTTTTATGAATCGTGGTCATCATTTTACGCGCTGAGGAAAAGAGTATTTCTTCCACACGTTTATGTTTTTCTTCCAAGCTTTCTTTTTTAAAGCCGGCTTTTCTGCCAAGTGTCACAAGGGCCACCTCCGTTGGGTCGCCAATCGGCTCCCAAGTATTATGATCTGATTGAAATAGGTCTGAATTATTACAAAGCACACTGGCTTTAAAAATCTCATTCCATTTCGAAATGCTTTTAATCCCTTTGCCGTTAATTTCAAAAATGCCTTCCGGCTTATACCCGACACCTGTAACAGAAATAACCTGATTATCCGCAAATAATTTCTGCACGGTCATTTCATTCTTGGTAAGCGTTCCGGTCTTATCGGTACAGATGACCGTGGTGCTGCCAAGTGTTTCTACTGCCATCATTCTCCGGACGATGGCATTTTTTTTTGCCATTTTATACATGCCGAACGAAAGGGCGATCGTCATGGTAAGCGGCAATCCTACCGGCACCGACGCAACCGCCAAAGCGAGTGCAACAATCAGCATCTCCAGCGCTGAAGCGCCTCGAAAAATTCCGATAATCAGAATTAAAGCTGAAGCTGAAAGCGCGATCATGGCCAAAAACCTCCCAAGTCTGTCCATCCGCTCCTGAAGCGGTGTGGACTCCTCTACATTCTGGATTAAGGTAGCAATGTCGCCGAGCTTTGTTTTCATCCCGGTCGCGATCACTCGGGCCTGACAGTGTCCGTTTACAAGTTGTGTGCCGGCGTAAATATAATTTCCATTTTCCCTGTGAACTGAAATGCTTTCGCCAGTCAGCATCGATTCGTCAACCTCAACACCGGTACTGTGTATCAGTTCTGCATCGGCAGGAACACGATCACCGACTTCTAAAGACAATATGTCTTCGGGGACCACATCCTTGGCATCAATGGTCATCGGGCGTCCATTCCGGATTACCGTCGTTTGGGGCCGGACTATCTGGCGAAGCGCTTCCATAGCACGCTCAGCTTTATATTCCTGAATAAAGCCCATTATAACCACAAATATAATGATGAAATTAATCACCCAGAAGTTGATTACTTCGCCTATTCCATAAGAAATAAGCGATGCGATGATTAAAATCCACACAATCACGTCCACGAACTGCCGCAAAAAAACTTTTAGTGCGGTAAATTCCCGTTTAGTGCTTAGCTCATTCAATCCGAATTTTTCAAGCGCCCTGGCTGCTTGCTGACTGGTAAGACCTGTCAGTTTTTTAGAAAAAGTCATTGTATTTTTAATATTTAATAGTATTCAGCAACAATAGTATAGGAGAAGATGTGTCAAAAAACCATTATTGTTAAAAAGTTTTTAGAGTCTATTTTGAGCAAACAATGAGAAGTATAGCCAGACAATAAAATGATTTAAATTATTTTAACTGGATTTTTTTTGAAAAAAGATGATAATGAAACTAATTTAATTTTTAATTTTTTCGCTCATGCCAAAAAAAACAAAAAAAGTGACCAAGAAAAAAGTCGCTAAGAAACCGGCAAAAAAAGTGACCAAGAAAAAAGTCGCTAAAAAACCGGCAAAAAAGGCTAAAAAGAAATAAAAGACTTTTTAGTCTCTTATTTTTTTAACTCACACTTATATGTTTGACGACTGTGAGTGCGGGGAAAACTGCGACATCTGTGAAGAGTGCGGCTTCCCTGAGTGTGAATGTAAATGTGATAAAGACACTGAAGAAGCACTGAGTTATAAAGAATGGGACGATGAAACTGAATGGTAAAACAAAAACCCGCCCCCCGAAGCTTTACGCGAAGGGGGGACGGGTTTTTTAAAAAATTCTTAAACCTTTTCGCAAAATCCCCGCGAAAAGCTTGTGTGACACAACTGCTTTCTCATCTTTTCGGCCAATTCCGCTTAATTTTTTTGACATCCAAAAAATTTTTAATTCTAAGTTTTTGGCTTGCTCTAGCCAAAAGCACGCCCTTCTAAGGCTATTGATTTAAAAACGGATCCCGATTTTCGGACACCCCCCCTTTTTTTTGGCAAGTGGTTACCGAATGGGGATTGATCTTTTGCAAGCAGGTTCACATACGCTCTTTTCCGGAATACTGTTGAAGTTAAACGTTAACCACTAGCTGACAAGGAGGAGCTCACAATGCCTGGGCTAAGAAACGGAGTACGATTTCTACTGGAGAACAGCTTATTTCCCATTGGAGGAACAGCCGTGGCCCTCATCTTCGCCAACCTGAACCATGAGTCCTATCATCACATCGTCCACGCGGAAGCCGCTCCGCACATCAACCTGCACTTTATTGTGAATGACGTGTTGATGTGCTTCTTCTTCGCCATTGCGGCCAAGGAGATCTGGAACAGGAACTCTGTCCGGCTTACGGGGACGACTTTGACCATAAAGCCTTTGAAAATGCCTGCCTGGTCATCAACGACTACTGCTCCACTGGCGGTCAGATGGTCCGGCAAGGTGAAAGCTTGCCTCACGGCGAATTAATTCTTTCTCGCGAAATAAGCCGCAGCCAAGCCTGTGGCCACCGGAACCGCGAGAATCAGCGTGGCGCTGCCCACCAGCGTCCGGACGATCTCTTCCGCCAGATATTCATTGTTCAGAATGACCCATAACGGCTGAGGCGATTTGGTGATGAGCAAAAAAACCGGAAATGACGCGCCCACATACGCAATGACGAGCGTGTTGATCATGGAGGCGATGTGTTCTTTGCCTACCGAAAACCCGCGATGGTACAGTTGTTTGAGCGATAATTTATGGTTGGCCTTGTGGATTTCCTCTACCGCCGCGACTTGGGTGGTGGTGATGTCATCCAAAACTCCCAGGGTACCGATCACAATCGCCCCTAAAAGGAGTCCCCGCAGATCAAAATTCCCGAAAGAAGACAGGTACACGGTCTCTTCTGACCCCATTCCGAACAGCGTGGCAAAACGGACGGACAGAACCGCCATCAGGAGTGACAGACAAAGGGTGAATAAAGTGCTTAAAACCGCTAATGTCGTCCTTTTGCTGAACCCGTGGGACAGATAAATAGAAATCATGGCAATGGCAACCGCTCCCCCGAAACTGACAAGCAACGGGTTGCCTCCGGCCACAATCCCAGGAATCACCCATTTAATCAATATAAAGAGTGTCGCCGCTAAACCGATCAGGGCGGAAAGCCCTCTCCGGCCGGAAATGATGACTGCTAAACCGACAAATAAAAGCAATAGCCAAAACAAACTATTCAGCCGGTAAGGTTCGTAGACTTCATAGGTCACTTCGCCATCCAGATCGCTTCTGATTAGGACTACAGACTGCCCTTCTTCAAGCCTTTGCGGGATCCCCTGGATCACCTGATTGATATAATCGACTTCCAGTATCTGGCCGGCTTCCGCCCCTTTATCAACGCGAACGTCCAGCATCTGAATATGCTGTTCCGCCCCAAACAACTCTTCCTGGCTGCTGCCGCGAATACCGACAATCGTCCCACGGAAAAACTGCTCAGAATAATCGACATCCTGAGCATGAATCTGCGGAACGAAGAGAAATAGAAGGAAAAGGACTCCAAAGATGCTAATGACTTTTTTAATCATACTGCAGGCAGTTTAGCACGAAAACGAAAAAATTCCATTGAAGGGGCAGCAATGGCCCTACTTGCTACTTTTCAAAGCACAAATTTTAGATTTGTCTACTTTTTATTATGGCTTATGTAAGCCGTTTTTTTGATATTGGGTGAACTTTTGTTCATTTTTACTTGATTGAGTGAACAAACGTTTACTATAATTGAATTGTTACTGATGATTGGCTGGCCGACTGACTTGTGACGGCCCAGGCTGATCCTCCATCTCATTAACCTGTATGTATTATGTTTATCAATTTACTGATTGCTTCGGCGTTTGTTCTAACCACCTTCATCGTGATTTTGAATTTTAATCGTCTGTTGGAATGGTCCGATTGGATGATGCACCGATTCAATCAATTCAAATCGTTTGCCGATGTTTTGATCCGCGCCTACCGCAACCGGCATCAACTTAGTGCTTAATTTTTAGTCCTTAGTCCTTCATCACTATGATTATTAATTCTTTTCTCGCGATTTTCGCGCTTACCATCGCTTTCGGCTTTCTTTATATCATTAACCATGTACGCTAATGATTGAAAATTTAAAAGAAAAAATCGGACGTATCCGACACTATTACCGTGAAAATAAGGTAATGCCCACTTATGATGAGATCTGTATGCTTTTTGGCTTTAAGTCTAAAAACGCCGCCTTTAAGCTGGTTAATAAGCTGGTCGATGAGGGTTTTGTGGAAAAGATGGATAAAGGCCGCTTAAAGCCTGGTACTAATTTCCTTGGCCTTCCTCTTTTCTCCAGCGTATCCGCTGGCCCGGCCACCGCAGAAGAGGAGATCCTTCTGGACCATGTAGATTTAAATGATTATTTAATCCAGAAACCGGAGTCAACGGTCCTTATTAATGTACGAGGTGACAGCATGATCGATGCCGGTATCCATGAGGGGGATAAGGTCATCGTTGACAGGAAGGCAGTTCCTCAGCTGGGCAGTATCGTGGTCGCCGTGGTAGACGGCGAATACACCGTGAAATATCTGGATAAGACGAAAGATGGTAAAATCCTCCTTCAGCCCGGCAATCCGAAATACGAACCCATTTTGCCGCAAAACGAAATGGCGGTTTTTGGGAAGGTGGTCGGAGTGATAAGAAAAATGTAATCATTTATTCAATTTTGAATGAGCGGTAAATGGCAATAATAATAAGCTAATCATTTTAAAAGCCTTCTCTGATATTACATCAAAGAAGGCTTTTAAGGTTTGTTGCCTTGTTTACTGACAAACATACCCTACACAGGCATATCCGTCGTTACAATCATAATCAGAGATACAGTCGGTGCAAAAACGAACTTCCAGATCCCCCTCTCCTTTTATGCTGCATGACTTATACCCCTGTTTGCAGTTTTCACAAGCAATATCTTTACAGGGGTTACTGCCCAAATAACATTTTTCAAATTGTGAATAAATGTCATCAGGCATCTGGCACTTATAATCAAAACACAATGAGCCAGTGCAATCACTTTCCCAGAAGCATTCCGCCTCTACACATTTCTCCTGAATACAGGCTTTCTGAACCCCGTTTGCACCTTCCCCACAATCCGTAAAAGAATTGCACTCCACCCCTTCCGGATTTGGGTTTGTGTCGATATGAATGGAGGTTGTAATGCCCTCATCTGTAACCTCAGTGGTTACTTCGCCAATATCCTGCCCATCTTCATCTATAATATCCTCAGTGGTGGTTCCAATCACATTAACATCTTCATCTGCTTTTTCCGGCAGTTTTGGTTTTTGGGCCTCAGACTCCTCTGGGATGACTTCTTTTTCCACAACCACTCCATCGTCCGTTGGGGTGACAACCACTTTTCCTTCACAGCCCATTAAAAACAAAAAACTGAACACGAACAGTAATGGGAATATTTTTTTAAGCATGATTAATAAATTAAGCAGATAAAATTGATGATTACTCCAGCGGTTCTTCTTCAGCGCCGCGGTTCACCATCACTTGGTTTTCATCATCCCAGCATTCAGGAACGATACTTACCGGGAAATCATACGGTTCGATCTCCGCACAGCCGATGGTGCCGTTACCGTCCCACGCGATCACCCAGCCACCCGCAGTGCTTGCGGCCAACCAACCACCCCCGCCAATCGAGTCGGTAAAACGGATACTCCCACTGGCGAAGGAACCGTCATTATTATTTACTGTTACTTCCAAAATATCCAGCCTTTCTTCCCAATCCGGATATTTAACCAAAAAAGCTTGTACGAAAACGTCATTTGAGTCGGCCGTTTCTTCAATCTCTTCATCCACCGTTTCATCCCCCGTATCATCAGCTTCTTCATCGACTGTTACGTCACCAGTTTCATCAGCTTCATCATCAGTCGGTTCGTCGTCGGATATATCTTCATCTTCAAGCCCCTCTTCATCAGTAACATCTTCTTCATCTTCTTCCTCTTCCATGGCGTCATCATCCGTTACGTCTTCATCGCTTACTTCTTCCTCAACGGGCATATCATCGACGGGCTTATTATAACGGTCTTCCATATCCAGACATCCTGTTAAAAGAAAAATTGCCGCTAAAAGAATAAATAATTTTTTAAACATGATTATAAAAATTAACAGGTAAAAGGAGGGGCAATCGGGCGAACCTATTATACAAGCCAAAAAATCGATGGCAAGGGCTAAATTAATGGCTCTTCAAATTCCTTCTCCATCTCCGGCGCGACATTGTCTTCATTGAATTCACCTGCCTCATCCCATTTGCTCAGGAGTTTTTCGACCTCTTTTTTTGACCGGCAGTATTTTTTACGGGATTGTTCAATGATCTTTCCGCTCAGATCTTTTTTAACTTCCGGCACATCAATGGTACGCCCGGAAAACGCTTCACGGACTTCCCCGTTCACGGACATCTTGGTGTAAAATTCGCGCATTCCCAGATTGATGATGTCGCGTTCATTGAATATGGGCGTGTACTCATTAGCTAATATTCCCGCGTCATCCGCCCCCACACGGAAGCTGACGATAGAGCCTACGTTACCGAATACGGTTTTCTGGACGATGTTAATCAGCTGACCCATATACTGATGGGCGATTGTCAGGCTCAGGTGGTACTTACGGGCTTCGGAGAGGATTTCGGCGAACGTGTCAGTCGCGAAATTCTGGAATTCGTCGATATAGAAATAAAAATCACTTCGCTTTTCCTCGCGCATATCTGCGCGCTGCATCGCCGCCTGATAGATCTTTGTGATGATCATTCCTCCTAAAATCTCAGCATTCTCTTCGCCCAGCAATCCTTTCGACACTTTCATCAGCAATATCTTTTTATTGTCCATGATCTCACGAATGTCGAATTTGCTCTCGGGCTGACCCACAATATTACGGATCATGTTGGTGGAGACTAGCTGGCCGACTTTATTAAGCAGTGGTGTGATGGCTTCGGCGTCGAACTTTTCACTCCAGGCGGCAAATTCCGACACCCAGAAGTTCTTGACCACCGAATCCTGAATGCGGGAAATGACCTTCTGGCGGTAATTTTTGTCTGTCAGCATCTTCAGGATAGAAAGGACGGTGGTGTTCGGGCTGTCTAAAAGCGCTAAGGTGGTGTAACGGAGCACATGTTCCAGGCGGTCGGACCAGTTGGTGCCGAACAGCTTTTTAAAGATGTCGATAAAACCAAGTGTGATCTGCATCTTGTACTCATCGCCCACATTCATCAGCGGGTTAAAGGCGATAGGAAAATTGACATCAGAGGGGTCAAAAAGCACCACGTCATCCACCCGGTTTTCCGGAATATAGCGAAGAATATTATCAATCAAATCTCCGTGGGGGTCGAGCACAGCCACTCCTTCTCCGTCCATAAAATCCTGCCGGATCAAAAGTTCCAAAAACTTGGATTTTCCTGAACCGGATTTGCCGACAGTATACAGATGGCGGCGGCGGTCATCGCGTTTGATGCCGAATTCCACAAAATTGTTGTGGTAATTGGTAATCCCGAAAAGGGAAATCTCTTTGGTGCCTTTTTTCGGCAGATCCTGAGGCGGTTCGTGTTTTTTAGCGAGCACATGCACAATATGAGGCACATGGTCAGCATTCGGAAGATGATAAAGGCTGGCTATTTCTTTTGCGCCCACCACATGAAATCCCGTAACGGAACGGTGGCGGTATGTATCGGCAAAGTGGGGAGAGGTGGAAATACGGCTGGCTACAAACTCCTGAATATCAGTTGAATTGAATTGGTAAAAGCTGTTAATGACCGCGTTCAGCTTGCGTTTGGCTGTAGGGGTATCTTTGGCAATATACGCACACCGCACGACCATGTCGTAAGGAGGTTCTTTAAACTTTTCCTGCGCGAGCTTTCCGCGCTTTACGCGAATCGATTCGTCGCTTTTAGCCCGGAACCAGTCACGTATATGAAACACCTGACGCCAGCGGGCGAACCGCATATTCCAGTTCCGTTTAAAGTGATAACCGGCGGTCTCGTTCTTGGGCCGGATCACTATCTGCACCCACACCTGTTCATTAGAAGCAATTTTAGAAATGACGGAAAAAAGGCCGCTTTGGCTGTCTTCGGTGAACTGTTCGTACGTTTTAAGGGGGTAAATATCGAAAAATTTGAAATCCAATGTCGTGCCGGCAATGCCGTGTTTTTCCGGCTCAAACATAATCGCGTAATCCTTGGTGGGTTTGATCTCGGCATCCGGGAATGTGGAGTATATCAACCCCTGAATAGTTTCCAGCAGGTCATCGGGCACCGCCATGTAACAATAGGTGTACTGTTCATAGCCAAAAAACTCCAGGGAGACCACTTTGTCTTTCACCGTGTTCTGCAGATTCACCAAAACCTGCTGGAACAGGTCTTCCTTTTTAGGATTAGGGGCTTCCCCCTGCGGAACGATGACATGTAAATAATGATACTTCATCTAAAAGCCTTAATTCAGGAGGTAACTTAGATTTCAGTGTATCAAATCCCAGAGAGGATTGGCAATGAATTTCCAGCCCTAATAGACTTCTTTTAAATAACAGGCTTCACAATATACCGTTTCTGGCCGCTCCGGCGCGTAAGTAGTTTGGATATCAGTCTGGCATTTGTCACATTTACGATTATAGAGTTTATTCGGATTCTGGAGATGCAGCCGTTTGTGGTGGCGGGCGTCCGGATGGACATGGGGGATTGGTAAGGATTTTTTTCGGTAAAATTTAAGTTCCTGCGGCTGGATGCGAAATAAACGGCCGGTTTCCTCACATTCAATAGCACAGTCCAACACTTCATCAGGGATGGCATTGATGTCATCGGGCAATTGGCTGGCTTTGATTTTTTTGGTGACGTTAGAAACCTTTTCTTCAATAGTCTTCCATTTAAAACCTTTTTTAAGAGCTTCTTCTTTTGTAAGCGGAAAGTAGTCGTTCGCCAGGCTTTCGTTATAGGCATGTAACGACAAACTGGCTGGCATATGCTCCCCCCATTCACCTGTCGACTTCATATGCTCGATGATTTTGGGAACAAGTTTTTCGTATTCCTCTTTGGAATATTGCTTATTTAAAATGCAGTACGAAAACTTTTTGGAAATACTGTTACAGCCAAACATATTCTGGCATTGCCACACGCAGTAACAGTACATCGTATCCTGAGAATAAACGGGACAGAAACAGAAAAGGTCCCGCACATTCTGGTCACCACCTGTTCCGCATTCGTAACAAAGTTCGTTCTGCTTATCCAGGATATCAACATCCATCATGTCTTTTCCCTCGGCCAGATCATATACGTAACGGCAATCCTCACAATCAAAACAGTCGAATGCGTGGAAGACATTTTTGCAGTCGTAAAGGCGGTCTCCCACGCAATTTTCCGTATTTACCAAAGTAGCGGCCCGTTTCGGGAGGGTTTTTGCAAATTCCAAAAACTTTTTCGTTAATTCGGAATGAGATTGTTTCTTCAATTCAGTTATTTTACTTTCATATTCCCCTTTTGAATATTGTTTATTTTGAATGCAGTATTCTTTTTGGCGCAAATCTGAACACATAAAACAATGTTTGCATGCGTCACAGTAAGCCATGTATTCGGAATCACTCACATTATTACATTGGATCAGGTAATTGGCGTTGTAACAATTTTTGGAATTCAGGGATTCATACACCAATTCACAATGGTCGCAGATCAGACAGTCCACACAATCTTTGCAGTACTGACCTTTTCGCATATAAAGACAGTCTTCCATCTGGTAACTACCGGGACTCATGTAGGTATTACGGCTTAATCCCTGCAGGCTGTTGTATTCACAGTTCTCACAGCGGTAGATAAGTGTGCCGGATTTCGGGACTTTCATGTTCAGTTCATGAAACTGTTCCGCGAACGAACGGCTGAAATCAAAACCTTGCCTACCGGCAGGCAGGTCCTGACCGTACTCCAGCGGATTCCATTTATCCGACCACCAGCAGTCACTGCAGTAAACAGGAAAGGGTGTACCAGCCGGAAAGATGGAAATAAAACTTTTATTACATAAATCACAATCCCGGCGGTACAGACTTCTTTCGTTCCGAAAGGTCAATCGCCTTTGACGACGACAATCCGGGCAGAGTGTGGGTTCGGGAATATCAAATGTTTGACCTCCTATAATTGGAGATACTTTTTTCAAAAACTTCCGATCTCCATCGGTTATTTCAAAGCCGTTGTTACATTGCTTACAGTTTTTCATATTAAATCTTTCGATATTTAATACGATCTTGATACCTCACTTCATGATGATAGCGAGGGAGAGGGGCAACAATTTTTTTGAGCAAACGGATTTCTTGTTCGACGATCTTAAAAGATTTTTTTGATCTTTCGCATAAGAAAATAGATTCTATTTTATCATCTTTTAAGTCGTTGATGCTATCTGGTAAATTTGTGACGGGTTCGGATTTTCCGCTTTCTGACTGTTTCTCTTCCCCATAACGCCAACCGATATGCTCGACTTCTTCTTTAGTAAAACTGTCATAATCACGAAAGGCACTGTCCTGGTAAGTAAACGATGCGCAGTCAAAAGGAAATGGGTTGCCATAATAATCCCCCATTGATCCGACAATCTGAGCTTTGAGTTTACGATAATCAGATTCTGAGTATTGTTTATTGAGTATGCAGAATTTTTTATAGCGAAGGGAAATACATCCAAAACAATCCTGACAACCCTGAAGGAACTCGCTGTAACAACTGTCTTTTGTTGTCCAGCAGCCAATTACATTATGACAATTGTAAGACTCGGTTGTACTCACATTCCCGTAGATTAGCTGGGAACCGTCGACAATGGCGTGGCTGTCGATGACGTCTTTACAGCCATTCGCGCCCACGCGGTAATACATACAATCCTCCGCGTCTTCCACATCGTAACACTGATGACAGTTTTTGCAGTTGATCAGGAAATTGCCGTCTGAATTTTCCGTGTTGATCAGGCGGGTGTAATCTCCTTTTGAGAGGATATTGTCGACAAATTGTCTTTTAAGCCGTTCGAAGGCTTTATAAGAACCAAAACGGATTTCATCCATCTTTTTTTCATATGCTTCTTTGCCCAGCTGTTCATTGTTCATACAGTATTTCTGATTCCGGAGGCCAGAACACATAAAACAATCCTGACAGCCCCGCAGATCAAAACAAAAGTTACAGTGACTGCAGTTATCCAGCAAAAATCCCATCCGGCAGTGATACGCTTTTCGGCAATCCACGCACTCAAAACAAAGTTCACTGTCATACAGGTATGCGGAATCGATGCAATCCCGGCAATTAAATATTCCATGCGTGTAATAACAATCTTCAGAGCGATCTGACAGGATGTGCATATAACAATTCTTGTTCTTTTCCGCCGCGTTGCAGTAATCACAGTTTTCGTTATACGGAGCAAAAATATTCACACGCGGCGCCTTCTTTGACAGTTCTTTGTATTGTTCAAAAAAAGGCTTATCCGGATTGTAATCCAGAAAAGGCGGCGTCCATTTATCCGATATCCAGTAATCATATTTGTAAACCGGGAAGGGGTGGTCTTCATTGTAAACACTAATAATCCTTTCGCCTGAGAAATCGCATTTCCTCATATACAGATTGCGTTCGTTCCGGAGCGCCAGGCGCATTGCTAAGCGTACTTTTGGGCCGTATTTGGGTTCATTGATGCCCATTTTCTTAAAAAGTGTCCGTTCCATGTCGGAAATCTCGAATTCGGTGTTGGTAAGTTGGCAGGTTGTCATTAGTAAACGAGTTTAAGATAACAATCTTCACAGACAACTTTTTTATATCCCCATTCCGGAGGATAATAGGCCGTGATTTCTTTTTTGCAACCGAAACATTTGGTTTTTTGGGGCCTAAGAGGCGCCAATTTTTCGAAACGTCTTCGGTTCCGTTTTTCAGGATAGAGTATGGGGAGGGGTAATTTGTACTTTCGGTAAAAATCGAATTCCTGCTTAATGAAGGCAAAAGGCTGTTTGGTTTCCGCGCCCAAAAAGGGTTTGCCGATCAGATCATCCGTAATGGCTTCCGAAAAGTCAGAAAGGGTTTCGGCATCTATGCCTTCTTTGCGATTTTCAGGCAGGTTCTCCCATTTGGCACCCAACTCTTGAATTTCCTTTTGGCTCAGGGCTTCATAGAACGCACCCAAAGAAAGATTATAGCCGTTATAAGCGAACTTCCAGGGGAAGAATTCACCGTATTCCCCTTCTTTTGTTATTTTCCCGATCAATTTTTTGACTAATTTTTCATAATCCTCTTTTTTATATTGTTTGTTTAAAATGCAGTATTTTTTCCGCTTCAGTCCTACGCATCCAAAACAATTCGTGCAATTGTAACACTGGTCCAGATACTGGCTGTCTGAACAGTCTGCGCTAAACAGGGCAAACTGGACGTTGTGGAGGTCAGTGGATTGGCAAATGCCGTAACACAGTTCGCCCCGCAGTAATCCGCACGTGTCCATGCAGGTTTTGATACGGGCATTCCGCATGACATGCAGACAATCTTCACCGTCTTCGGTATAAAACGCATTATTGCAGTTCTTGCAATTGGTGATGTAATTGCCGGACGACTGTTGGCAGTTGGCCTGGAAAACTGCTTTATGGACTGCGTCGTTTTTCAGATGATTTTTAAATTTTTCCTTCATCTGATCAAAAAATTTGCGGGAATTTAAGTGGAGCGGATTCATTTTTTCCCTATATTCTTCTTGAGTGTACTGCTTATTCAGAATGCAGTATTCCCGGTTCCGCAAGTTCCAGCTCATAAAGCAATTCCTGCATCCGCGGCAGTTGTACAGAAACTGGGAATCACTGCAGTCCCGGCAGTCCAGTGAAAATTTCAGGTTGTAACATTTAAAACAATAGGTGCATTCATAACTCTGCTCCATTTCGTAACAATAAGTGATGTCCATGCAGTCCCGGGAATAAAGCACGCGGTAAATGTAATACACATCTTCGCAGTCTGCCATGCTCCGGCTCATGTAGGCATTTTTGCATTCCCACACGTCATCGGCGTAATCGCAGTTCACATTGTTCTTACCAAGTTGGTGAAAATGGGGCGTCTTGCATTGGAGTTCATACAATTGATCGAAAAATGGACGGTCCCAGTCGATTTCTAACTGCGGCGCTGCCCATTTGTCGGAAAACCAGTATTCCCGCTTGTAGACGGGAAAATGGGCATTCGGGGAATGGGCGGAGATGATGGTCTCGCCCGAGAGGTCGCATTTCCGTTTCTGCAGGATGCCGTATGGCCAGAACCCCAAACGCTGGCGGCGACGGCAGGAGGGGCAGTCTCTGGGTTCGGGGATCCCCAGCCGCCCATAAAAGCGTGGGGCAAGGATTTCGAACTTGGTGTTGCAGGTTTTACAGTTGGGCATCAATAAACAGTTTTAAGATAACACGATTCACAGTATACCTTCTCAGGACGGTCTGGCGAATAAGCGGTTTGAATGTCTGCGCCGCATTTGCCGCATTTTCGATTCCATAGCCTGAAAGGCTGTTTGAGTTTAAGCAGATCAATATGCCGCTGATCCGGATGACGACGAGGGAGGGGTAAGTTGTGTTCACGGTAAAATTTGAGTTCCTGTAGGATGATTTTAAAAGGTTTTTTGGATTCTTCGCAAACAATAGCCCAGTTTAAAATGTCATCCGGAACATCCTTAATGTCATCGGGCAGGCGGTCAGCCGGGATGGTTTTCTCTGCTTTTATTTCAGGCTCAAAATCACACCATTGCCATCCTTTTTTGAGTACCTCTTCTTTTTTGAGCGGAAAATAATTCTGGGCCAGGGTCTCATTGTAACCAAATGGCGAAATTTCTGCAGGGAAAAATTCACCCCATTCGCCCGTTGACTTCATATGTTCAATGATTTTTTCGCTTAGCTCCTTATACGCTTCTTTAGAGTACTGCTTATTAAGAATACAGTATTGCTTATGGGTAAGTCCGATACATCCAAAACAATCTTTGCAGTTCCGCGTACACCAATAAGAATAATAAATATCATTAGCGCCCAGGGCGACATAACAGCTCATATGAACATTAATAGAGCCTACGCCTATAACACAGGAATTGTAACAACGTTCCATGCCATCTCCCCATACATGGATGTCCATACAATCTTTTCCGCCCAATAAGCAATCCGTGCAGTAACGGCAATCCTGCAGGTCGTTGCAGTCAAAACAGTAACAAGCATTTTTGCAATTATTCAAATTATCCCCAATAGCCTTGATGTTCTGCACACCGCGGGTGGCCTTGACGGGCTGGGTGATATAAAACGCTTCTACTTTCTTTTTCATTTCTTCTATGATGCCATAGTGGCCAGACTGAAATTCGGTTAAAAATTTCTCGTATTCTTTTTTTGTTTTGGGTTCATTAAAGAGGTGATATTCCTTCTGATGGAGATTGGCGCATCCAAAACAGTTCTTACATCCGATACAATCCCTCAAAAACCATGAATCTGAGCAGTTTTTGCAAAAACGGGAATAATTTAAGTTATAGCAGTTATCACAGACCGCGCATTCATAACAAAGCTCTGACTGATACAAAAACAAAAAGTCTATGCAGTCTTTCAGGCCGACAAATGTTTCACCGTAATAAGCATTTTCCGCCTGCTCGCCGTCAAAGACCAGATAGCAGTTTTTGAGCTTGTAATTGTCATTGGTGTAATCACTGTTAACGTTATCTCCCAGTACTGCTAAAGCATTTTGAGGGACATCCAGGAGTAATCCATGGAACTGTTCAAAAAATGGTTTTGAAAAGTCAAAATCACGGCCGTATTCCATTGGATCCCACTTATCTGAATACCAATTACGGGTTTCATAGGCCTTAAACGGCTTATCCGGCGAAAAAATCGAAATGATCGGTTTTCCTGTTAAATCGCATTTCCGTTTATAAAGTCTGCGGCGGTTATAAAAAGCCATGCGGCGCTGTAAACGGCAGGGAAAACATAGGTTCGGATCAGGCGCGTCGAACATTTTCAAAAGCCTACGATCCTCATCGGTTATCTGAAAACCTGTGTTGCAATTTTTGCAGTTTTTCATATATAATCCGTCTCCGTAGTATTTAAATGAATTTTATGAAAAAAGATGAATCTATTATACCATCCGAGCGTATCGAGCGCTCTATTTATATCATCCGTGGCCGGAAAGTGATTCTGGATCAGGATCTGGCGGCTCTTTATGGAGCGGAAACAAAAAATTTAAACAAAGCTGTCAGTCGTAATAAAAAACGATTTCCTGAAGATTTTATATTCAAATTAACAAAAGAGGAGTGGACCAACTTGAAGTTCCAATTTGGAACTTCAAGTTCAGATTGGGGAGGTAGGCGCAAATTACCAATGGCATTTACGGAGCATGGAGTCGTCATGGCAGCCAATTTATTAAAAAGTGATCGCGCGGTTACCATCAGCGTTGAAATTGTACGCACTTTTATCCGATTGCGGGAATTTTTCAGCTCTCAAAAAGAAATGAGCAAGGAATTAAGTGAATTAAAATCCTTTTTACTCAAACATTCCAACAAAACCAATCGTGAATTTCAAAGGGTGTGGCAGGCAATTGAAAAATTGACGGAGAAACCGAAAAACCAAAGGCAGATCGGCTTTAGTCTAGACTGATGGTGACCCCGACAGGAATCGAACCTGTATCTAAGCCTTAGGAGTGCCTTATTCTATCCGTTGAACTACGGGGTCGGGAGATGTGAGAAATCCGTTCCGAACCGTAGAGACGCCATTCATGGCGACTAGAAGGTGAGGGCAAAATTGTGAGAATCTGCGCAGAAGATTATTCGCAATTTTGAGGATTTCCCTTCTGAAATATTTTACAGAATCACTATACCTCAAAAATACCCTATTCGTCATTCATAATTCATCTTTCGTCATTTTAACTCGGCTGAATCACCACCACCTTGCTGGCATCATCCGGCATTTCACTCCGCTTGACAGTGTAGGTGTCGATCGGTTCACCTAGCTGAGACCCCATCTCTTTTAAGAAAGTATCTACTGCGTCGAATCCGCATTTAGACCCTTCCGTGTGGTAGGCCATAGGAATAATAATGCGCGGTTCGATCTGTTCCACAACCTCTTTCGCTTTTTTGGCGTCAATCCCTTCCTTTCCCCCGACCGGAACAAAGAGTATGTCGACATCACCGATCTGGTCGAGCTGTTCAGGGATCAGCTTCGTGCCTAATGCTCCCAGATGACAAAAACGGATACCATCCAGATCAAAAATAAAAACCGTATTTTCCTTTTGTTCCACGTCATCCCTGGTGTTGTGAAAAGAGGCAATGCCCTTAAAATGAGATCCCGCTGTTTCATATTCTCCAGGCCAATTGAATATTTTTGGCTCTTCGCCAATCACTGAAGAATTGTTGTGATGAGGATCGTTGTGACTCACGGTCACCACATCGGCTTTTAAGCCCGGCAACGTAAGGCCTGTACTGTCGTCGTAAGGATCCGTCACAACAGTGATATTGTTTTTTACTGAAAGGCAGGAATGCCCGTGAAACTTTATCTGCATAATTTTGTTTACGTTAAAAAAGCCTGCTTATTTTACACCAATTTTCTTTAGTGCTCAAGAAGAGACCTCAATGTGGATTATGCAAGTCGTACCTTTTTAGGATTATTAGGACATTGAAGACTATTACGACTATAGGGATCAAATCTAATTCGTAATAGTCTCAAAAGTCCTAATTTTCTCAATAGCCCTAAAAGGTATGAAAAACAGTGTGGTATAAAACTACGAAATCTATGCGCTTTACACCAGAGATAAGCGGATCAGTTTCCAGCCAAGTAAACTTATAAAGGTTAGTATAAATGCGATGAACATCACTTCGGATGGACCTGTGTCTGGTGTCTGAACTGCTGAAGGGGTAGAGACTTGATACGCGGGCTGATAAACAGGGGTCGTAACTGACTGCTGGGCTATCTGATAACCGCCAGTCATATTCCGGTTCAGCATTGCCTGTGGTGTGATGGTGACCGTATGAGTATTGGTACGAAAGCCAGGCTGAACGGCTGGAGGCTGACCGAGTGTTGATGTGGTCGTTACACTTGGTGGCACACTGGTTGTTTCTGAGGCTGAAGGTTTTAGACCTTCTTCGGCTGCCTCGACCAAATCTTCCATTGTTTTGATATCTTCTTCACGCTGTTTTTGGAGCTGTTCCAATTGCTTATTCAAATCTTCAATCAATTTAGCCTGAGTGTCTTCAGCAGAGGTTCCTTCTTCCGTTCCGGCTTCTGTTTCAGCCGCCTCATCTTCGCCTCCCCCTTCTCCTTCGCCTATCGGCCCAACATCGACCGGTTCAGGCTCTGCGATAGGTTCAATGGCAATACTGACCGCTTCTTCCTTTGGCTGTATTACCGGTTCGGATACATAACCTTCATCACTTTCCTCTTCGGCAGGTTCTTCTTCTGTAGCACCTTCTTCCGGAGACAGTTCCTCAACCGTCTCTACGGCACCCCCTGCCGATTCTGCCGTATCGCCGGCTCCGCCGTCCGGAGACAAGAGGTCGATAGGACTGGCAATAGGGCTTCCCACCCCTTCGGCATCAAACAGACTGCCTTTGATCAATTCATTAAACTGAGCGGGCGCCATCACCGCGAAAACCGCAATAATCATAATGACAAAACCGACTCCCCAGAATATTTTATTCCGAACCGAATCAGAACTGTCTCCTTTTTGTTTTTTGCTCATTTTAGAAACAGGAGTGTGAAGGGTCTCCTCGGGGATGGTGATCCAGTTTGCTTGTTTCTTAGCCATTTTGATTGAGTATTAAAGTGTTGGTTTTTAATAAATGATTATTTTTGATTTTTTTTCCGTCCAAAAACTAAAGTCCCGGCCAATCCAGCGGCCGAGAAAACCAGCCAACCGGCCAATGGACCGTTTTGAGGCTGAGATGGAATACGTGCGGAGACTTGTGATAAGAGTCCTTCGAAAGGTGAGGTTGAGCTGAGAGGCTGATTGACGATAATCCCTACTTCATTACTGTAATCGCTTTCACGGTTGTATTGATCGTAAGCGGTGACCGCGAAGTAATATGCTTCGTTGTTCATCAAGTTGTCGATGCGGACACTGCCCACATTGTCAACCGTCCGGCGGCGGGTATACGTTCCGCTTTGCTTGCCGTAATAAACATTGAATCCAGTGCGAGCCGCGTCTACTTCGGCCTGCCACATTAAATCGACATAACCGGATCCGGTATTGGCCTTCAGATTAACCGGACGGGCCATATCCACCGCAAACCCGCCACCGAGATCCGTTGTAGGAGGAGTGGGCTGTGGGGTGGGTTCGGGCTGAGTGGTGGGGGCAGAACCCGCACCGCTGTTCAGTTTAATCTGGATGCTGTCCGGCGCTTTTGAAAGAATATTGGCTGGAAAGCCCTGATCGATGATGTTGACACTGGTGTGTCCTAATTCACTGACCTGATAATCATAAAAACTGATCGTCGTAGTGAATTCATACGACTCCAGTACCTTAAAGCGGACCACCGCCACCTTGGTTTCTGTTTCTTTTACTCCGCCGGCAATGTTGGAACGGCCGATCTTTACCCGTCCTTCACCGTGACTGACCTGATCCTCGCCCGGAGCAGATAGTGTGAACGAAGAAGCACTGCTATCGATATTAACCGCCTCCAATCTGGATGAATCATAGGTAAGCCATGAACGAGCCGAAATCACGCTCTGCTGGCTGGGATTTTTCAGCACGATATCCACCGTGAATTCATCACCGGTTTTCGCCTCCGTCACGGACGGTCTGAGCTCAAGCGTAGCATCGCTTGCCGCGTACGCAATCGATATCCCCAGAAAAAGGAGGGTTAGAATGGCTAATTGTTTAAGTGCTGTTTTCATTTTTATGAATTTAATTTTTGAATTTTTGTAATTTTTGAAATAAATTCTAATTTCCAATTTTTAATGTGTTCATCGGCAATGTGGTCGTTTGGCTATTTGGGATTTGGATATTATTTATAAAAATTACTTTTCAATTATAAGAGCCGGACTATTCGGTCTTTTAAGAATGTTATACGGCTTCCCCTCAATAACACTGTTGGCAGAGGTGTGGCCGCTCAAGTCATCTTTATAGTCGTACACATCAATCATCGTGGCACCTTCGCCTTTTATATCGAAGACCACTTCAGCCACTTTGATGGTTTTGTCAGTCAGCGGATCGGGATTAGCACGCCCCAGCATGACTAAACCGTTTTCGTTATCGAAGGTGTTATCGTAAGGAGCAATGAGCGAAAAGGCGGAATCACCTGTTTTGATCTCTTTACCGTACAAACGGCTCGGGTCAAAACTAAGCCAGCTCTGCACCGATGTCACCAGTTTGTTTTCCGGATTGTTCAGCGTTACTGTGACGGTCACTTGCCCATTTTCCCGTTCAGCTTTAAACGCCAGATTAATACTCTTTTGTGCCGCACGAGCGGTTTCAACCACTTTTTCGATATTGATTTTAGGAGCGGCTGACTGAGTCGCTTCAGGAGCTTCTTTTGGGAGCAGAGCGCATCCGTTCAGCAAACTCGTAAGAGTGAGAATGAGTGCTGTTGCGATGAGAATATCTTTTGCTTTCATGGTGGGGAGTTAGTGGTTATACAGATGCAATCACCATCGGTGATTGCAGGCGCGGTGACGTCACCGCGCTTACAGAACAGGTTCGTTATGAGGGACAAGAGAATCAGGATCGGGCAGAATAGGGTTTAAACCCTGAGCATCGGCGCCTCCTGCATTGATAAATACCTGTCCGTACACAGATGAGAACATCGTGAAGTCGATAAAATCCACTTTGCCGTCACCGTTCAGGTCGGCCGCATTGCTTAAATTGGCCTGCTGGATCGCTTTGAGCTTAATGGCTTTAAAGAATTTAGCGACCGCGGATTTTAGCTTGATGCCGGCGGCCGACGCGATGTCTTTGATCTGAAGCTGATAACGCTGACCGGATTTCTGCTGTTCTGTTTTGATTTCGAGCAACTTGCCCGATTCAATGAAACGGACGGCCTTTACCGATAATGGAATGGACGTTTCGCTTTCAAGGATTTCAATATCATACTCATTCTGCCCTTCTCCGGTTTTTACACTGGAGGGGCGGAGGTTATCCTGGAATTCCACTTCCACAGTATCAACATCCGTCGCAGCCACGTAGTGGACCACAGGCGGTTTTGCGCTCTCTTCAAAACCTTTGAAAAAGGTACGGCTGGTCTGTCCGGGCACCAATGACACACCTGAAATATCGGTGAGCTGATTACCGGCACTCAGCATATATTCTTTGCCTGGCTCCTGAGCAACGGTCGTTACCGTCACCACATCACCCGTGGCGCTGATGGTCGCGCCCAATACATTCAAAGCCTGAGAAATATCGTTACGGGCGGTGACCACAAAATCATTACCATTGGCGGACAGAGATAAAGGCGCCATCTCTTCACTGAACACCACTTCTACAGCGGTTTCGCTCACCGGAACGGCAGCAATCAGCTGAGGCGGACGACTATTGTCGGCAAAGCCTTCGCTGTCGCTGACCAGTACGCGGATCTTTCCGCGTGCGGTCTTGCCGGATAAATCCGTGGCGATGACTTCGATTTCATACGGCTGTGAACTGGAAGGTGTATTGGAAGAAATCACGACATCAGGAAGAATAAACCATTGGCCGTCACTGCCTTCTTTGAAACTTGGCTGCATACACACAATGGTGTTGGAGCCCGTTGGGCAGGTGGCCTGAGGATTCCCGCCAGCCGGAGGCTGAACGATCGGAGCGTTGTTCTGGATTTGAAAATCAGCAGGGGCTTCCGCACCGACCTGACCCACACTGCTCAAATTAACGACAACGGAATCCAGATCATCATCGTCATCACGCACAAAGGCGTATAAGGTAACGGAGGTCTGGCCGTCATTTTTCGCCAATTTCGGATTGGTGTAGGCTTTATCAGAGAAGATCAGCGGTGCGTCTCCCAGCATATCTTTTTCGGTCACATCGACCTGCAAGATAATACTGCCGGTTCCGCCGCCCTGATCGGTCGCGATCACTTCGATCTCATGCACTCCCATCGGGGTAATGCGTGGAATGGTGATATCCGAGGAAGAATAAAGCGCTTTCTTCGCGTTTTCGGACGCGTTCGGATCGCGGAGCAATGTGACCGGAGAAAGCCCTAAAGTACCAAAATACGCGTTGACTGTGTCGATATCCGCGACTCCGTTCGGATCACCGACCATCACGTGGATGGAGAATGGTGTCTTGTCGTCTTTCGGAACGGATTTCCGGGGACCGATGTAACTGCGGGCCGGGTCGATGGATGGACCCGTAAGCGCTGTGGACACATTGAGATTGATTTCTGCTATCGAGCTTTCCCCTGTCGTATCGCTCGTGCTGACAGTTAAAATATAATTCTTTTCCTGCGTGGCTTCCGGAACGGTGAAGGTATCGGAGGCATACCAGCCGGTGACCTGTTCATCGGCCTGGCCGGCCACATCAAGTTTGTTCAAACTGATAAAGCCAATGCCCAAGGGGCCCAGATCCGCCACCACGGAAGTGATGGTGTTGGCGCCATCCGGATCAGTGACTTTGGCGGAAATCGTGACTTCCGTTAAGCCATCCGGCGGAACAGTTCCCGGATTGACGTACACCTGATCAAAAACCGGTGCTACGCTGGCGAGAACATCCCGAGTGACGTAAAGGGAAACCGTTCCCTGAACCGCTTCCGCGCCCTTCTTAACTTCCACAGCTAACTGATAAGGTTCGTCCTGAGTCGGAGTGACCGGATTAACCGTGGTGGTAAAGGTGTAATATTGTTTAAAACGAGGCTGTAAGCCTGTGTCTTTTTCCATTTCCTGAGCGCGGTTGCCTCCGATCTGCTCGAGGTCGATGGCCACGCTGTCCACATTGGCCAGATCCAGCGGATCTTCCACCTGTACCCAGAAAGTAATCTCGGTTTCGCCGTCCGGCGGAACGCGATTCGGAATGGCGCGGGAGTTGTCGGAAACGATGCGCATCGGCTGTTCGGGGATGGTTACCGCAAGCGCCTGTGGCAGCATCTCGGTTTCACCCGCCTGGTTGACCAAGGTAAGATTATAAATATCGGATTCAAAGCCGGCTGGTACAATCAGGCTCAGCGCGCCTGCAGTCTGTTCGGTAATGCTGATGACCGTGTTGCCCAAACGAGCCTCCACGATGGTGTCGAGATTTTCACCCAGCACCACGATCACCTGATCCACTTCGTTACTCACGGCATTCGGGGTGAGATTGCCGATGCGGACGGGCGGAACGGTGTAACCGAAGAAATTCAGCACACGGGTATTGCCGAGCAGGAGTCCTCCCTCATCTTTTACACCGGCAAAGCCAACAAAATAGTTGGCGTCGGATACCTGATTATTCGTTGTAAGGCGAACCGTGCTTTCGTCGACCATCTCCACAGCGGTAATGGTAAGCGGTTCAGTGCCCCCCTGTACGAACCGTTCAATACGGATATTGATCGGTGTGACGGTATTGGCAGTCAGATTTCCGGAGAAATGGAGCATCAGTTCAGTGCTGGAATTCACATCGATGGAGTCCAGCTGAACATCGCTCTGACCGGCGAGTGTCTGGTAACCGGCAAACGCGCCGGCGTAAGGGGTAAGTGTTTTGCCGCCAAAGAACGAACGTACTCCGCCCGGACCGGTGTCAGTCTGCACCACATAAACCTGCCCGGCATTCATATCGCCGCTTAAACTAAGAAGCACCTGAGTAAATCCAGGCTGGACGGCAACAGAATCGATAGAAAGTCCGCCATCGATATCAAACGCGTTAGCGCTGATGGTCGACTGATCGATATTTCCTGAAAAAGTGACCATCACTTTATCTTTTTCCGTCGCCTGGGCACTGACCATTTCAAACGTTTCAAGCGCGAAACCGCCTACCCCCATAGAAGGATTGGCGCCCACGCGAACCAGATAATGGTTTTCAGGGTTAAACGCCTGGCTGGTAACAATCACTAATTTTCCTTCAGCGGTCACCGACACATCGGAAACCGGAAGGATGGTTTTATTTAAATTGTCATCATAACTCATCACCTGAACGTCTCCAGCGTCCACCGCCGCGAAGGCCACGGTGCCGGGGCTGATCTCGATGGTGTTTTTACGGGTAACTTCAATGGCGCCGATTCCATTCGGCCCATTCACACTGCCGTATTCCCATACACCGGCGCGGTTGTAATCAGGGTCAACGGCCATATCGCCGTTCCCGACGTTGGCATTTAAAATAACTGTGTAATTCATCTCATTGCCATCAGGGCTGTTTAAAGCCTCGAGGCCTGCAACGGTAATCGTGCTTCCGCTGACGGTGTAATCTGCTAGTGGTGCCACGCTCACACTTTGGCCGGTGACCACTATTTCGCCGATAACACCATTGGCAACTATATTTTCATCGAACGTAAGTGATAAATTCGCATTATCAGTAAACACGGCTTCGAGCAATCGCGGGCCGTTTTTATAACCGCTTACCGCAATCTTAGAAACACCGACGACTTCGTTATCACTGGCTCGTTTAACGGCGTCATCCACTGTAACAATATAAGTATTCCGCTTTAAAAGCGCATTATTCACCGTCAGTTCCACGCCGTCATCATTCGCGGTCGCGACAAGAACCGGATTGCCGGCTCCGCCCGCCACCTCGACCGTGAAGCTATCCGCGCTCACAGACGCGACTTCTACAGGGTCACTGAAGGCGATTTGTATTTTTTTATAAGCGGTTGCCTGAGCACTCAGCATATTAAAATCACTAAGACCTGCAGGCGCCTGGCCGAAACCGAAATAACTGGCTTGGCGATAATCATCATCCAATGGCCCATCCACATTCCCTTTCACTTCATTGCCCATTACGCAAAGGAGATAAGGAACGCCCGGATTCTGAGCAGCAGTGGTGAGAACCACGGTGCTCTGGTCGTATCCCTGATTGAATCCGCTTTCCACATTTGAGGGGTGAACGGATCCGTTACAACCGTCTAAAAAGTAATCAAGCGGTTCAAAACCCGGCGTGCCGGTTTGGCTGAGCAGGTCGGAAAAACGAACAAGTACATGGGTGCTGTCGAGCGCTTCCGCGTTCAGCACGCGCAGATCTGCCTGAGTGATGAGGTTGATGGAACCCGCGTCGATGGCGTCAAAATAATCACTGACCACAAACTGGTTATTGTCTTTTATGACCACTTCTACATCACTTGCTTCCATGGTAATGCTACTGCCGGCGGGACCGCTGACATCCACATTTAATTTAAATAAAGTTATGTCGTTGGCATCCACTACCGCGCCATTATTAGAGAAGAACGAGAGGATTACCTGGCCGGGTGTATTGGTATTCACCCCTTTTAGATCCGCGGACTGAAAAGCGGTAGTCTGGTCAAACACAATGGAGTTCTCGTTAAAGGTCATAGCGTTTACCGGCTCATACTTTACAGTGAACTGCATGCTGTGGATCTGTTCAGAGTCGCCGACATCCATTCCTTTTGTTTTGACCGCGATATTTCCATTGTCGCCAGGGGCGGCTTCGTAATTCGGAATGTAAAGTTTCGCTCCGCCCGCCGGCAATTCTGCAAGTTCTGTAATCGCGGCCCGGAATATCTGAGGATTGGTATAACCCACATAACCCACACCCGCCAAAACCAAAGCGAGTAAGCTAAACATGGTGTACTGCAACCATCGTTTTTTCGGACGCGCTGTTTCTGCCTGAACTTCAGGTTCAGCAGAGGCCTCGAGAGGCATCTCGGTCTGCGCCTGACTCTGAGGAATGTTTTCCTCTTGCGGAGCGTCGTTCGGAACCGGCATCGGTTCCTGGTTAAGATTTGTGTTTGGGTTTTCGTTTTCCATGATAAGGGGGGTTGGTTTTGGTTTTTGGGTTAGTTTTGTTGAGTGATTTGATGAAATAAGAGAACGACATCAAACAGGGTAACACCTCCCAGGCCATCCATGTTGGCGGCCTGAAATTGGTTGTCAGTCGGATTCACTTCGCCGTTGGCGATCTGAAAAGCCAGCGCCACGTCTAATGGCGAGAGAACACCATCACCGCTCACATCACCCGTAGCCGGCGCGCCTATATATATAGGTAGAACCGCCGTGGCCAATCGGCCTTCGGTATCGGTGATCTCGAGCAATAGTTTGTACGCGCCATCCGTCAGCTGTCCGTTTTCCGGCACATCCACATTGATGCTATAGACTTTGAAATACTGAAGGACACCTTGTGCCTCGCCTTCCTGCGCCTCCGCGTTGATAGCGGAAACTTCGTTCGCGGTGAACGGATCGGTGGTGAATACCACTTTATTCGCATCATTGTCGATCTCATTATAGGTATCGAACTGTGAACGGACGATGAGTGTGCGCATATCCTGAATGTCAGAGACTTCGTTCGCATCGCTTACTTTCACACTCAGATTCAACCGGCCGCCCCGTTCTTCCGTGGCAGAGCCGATGATGCGCGCGTATTCAATGAGCGGACCCGCCGGTACATTGACGGAAATCGTGTTACTGCGGACAATCGAGTCATCCGGGCGCTGAGCTTCCACAAACACTTCGGCCATTCCCGGCACATCGCCCCGTTCCAGCCGCCCGGCGGCCAGGGCCGCGTCGTTCAAACGGTTTACGGGTTCGGCGATCCAGGTGACATCACGGAAATTAAGGACTTGTTCAGTAGTCCCTCCAGCGCCGTCGTCAAAAGTACCGGTTGCCACCATACCAAGACTGTCGGTAGGATGAACCGTTACCGCGTCTTCACCGGGATATTCTTCGACTTCCAGACCGATGCTAAGCAAGCTATCAAAAATATTCAGCACACAATTCGGAAATCCTGTGTACCCACTCGCACACGTGCCGCACGCCGGCCCTCCATAGCCCTGTTCACAAACACAATCGCCGGTGTTCGGGTCACAATCACCATAGTCACCACAATCCACATTAGCGCACTCATCGACTTCTTCATCTGCAATAATGGTAATTTGACCAGTACCGATATAATTAATCGTATTAATGACCTGGGCTTGGTCATTTTTGGCTTCGACCAAAATATTTGTGATATCGGTTGAATAACCTTCCGCTAAACCACCACGAACGCTGAATTTTAATTTAAATAAGGTATCGCCGACTACGGTAACGGCCGGACTAAGCGTTACGATCTGGACTTCTAAGCGGTTGGTATCCGCATCTTCTTCCACGATTGTGCATTGGCTGATCATCGGACTTGCTATCTTTGTGCCGCTGAAACTCATACAATCATCAGCGTTGAAAGTAAGATCATCAGGGTTATACCAGAAATGAGCCTGAAGTGATAAAACCACATCGCCAATCCCGCTTCCCCCCACCATTACCGAAACGGTATCCGTCGTCTGGGGTGAATGGGCTGTGTAGTTATCGGGAATGTAGAGGACATTGTTGGTATTGCTCGGATTCCCTACCTGAGTCAGCTCCGCTTTAAACAAGCTGGTATCGCGTGAGGCGAAATAGCCGACTAGGGCGATTCCGATAACCACAACCACCCATAATAGGATGCGGATTAAATGATGATTTTTATTGACTTCTTCCTGCATGGTTTAAGAAGGTTATTGCTGTTGAGATAAATAAAGGGCGACAAGCGCGACGATGTCATCAAAATCAATGTCACCATCAGGCGCGCCCTGTGGGTCGATGTCATAACGAAGCATATCTGCCTGCATCGGATCTAAGTTACCAAGGAAAAGGGCTATCCCCCGAACAACATCATCAAAGGTATAAATTTGTACATCCACCACCTCCGTCTCCTCACACGCGTCCCCTCTTGCATCACCATAGGTATCGGCTTGGTCGGGATTGGCGACGTCGGGACAATTGTCGTTACAATCAGGCGTTCCATCAGCATCGTTGTCGATGTCAAAAATTGCACAGCCGCAGATGCCTGGTTCAGTTTTGTAAAAATCATCGGGGCAGCCATCATTACAATTCGGAATTCCATCGCCATCGTTGTCATCATCCGGGATTCCACAGCCACAAACACCTGGTTCGGTTTTATTGGGATCATTGGAGCAGTTATCATTACAATCTAGTATGCCGTCACTATCAGTATCCATTTCAGGGATACCACAACCGCAGACACCTGGCTGAGTTTTCTGGTCATCATTT
>Ga0180007_10001459_pt1 | contig 32218 bp, 37 predicted proteins | sample MM_PC_MetaG_FD_121122 | JGI IMG/M metagenome (GOLD analysis project Ga0180007, IMG submission 121122) | Groundwater microbial communities from the Aspo Hard Rock Laboratory (HRL) deep subsurface site, Sweden - MM_PC_MetaG | ecosystem: Environmental > Aquatic > Deep subsurface > Groundwater... | reverse complement strand
CTAATTACCCGAGTAGTCCTGGCCGTAAACGCTGCGAGCTAGGTGTCGCGTATTCTCCGTGAATACGCGGTGTCGAAGCGAAGGTGTTAAGCTCGCCGCCTGGGAAGTATGGCCGCAAGGCTGAATTGTCGAGAAGTCTTCGGATTTCTTACATCAGTATACTTAAAGGAATTGGCGGGGGAGCACCACAAGGGGTGCGGCGTGCGGTTCAATCTAACTCAACACAGAGAATCTCACCAGAGGCGACGGCAGGATGAAGGTCAGGCTGAATACCTTACCTGACGAGCCGAGAGGTGGTGCATGGCCGTCGTCAGCTCGTGCCGTGAGGTGTCCTGTTAAGTCAGGCAACGAGCGAGACCTGTACCCATAGTTGCTAGCGGACCAGCAATGGTGACTGAGCACACTATGGGAACTGCCCTGGAAACAGGGAGGAAGGTGCAGGCTACGGTAGGTCTGTATGCCCCGAATCCTCTGGGCTACACGCGCGCAACAATGGTTGGGACAATGGGATACAACCCCGAAAGGGGAAGTTAAACCTCTAAACCCAATCTTAGTTCAGATCGAGGGCTGTAACCCGCCCTCGTGACGATGGAATCCCTAGTAATCGGAAGTCATCAGCTTCCGGTGAATATGTCCCTGCTCCTTGCACACACCGCCCGTCAAACCAACCGAGCAGGGTTTAGATGAGCCACGGTTTTTTGACCGTGTCGAATCTAAGCTCAGTGAGGTGGGTTAAGTCGTCACAAGGTAGCCGTAGGGGAACCTGCGGCTGGATCACCTCCTTATTTTTTATAAGTTCTAAACGCAACAGATCAATGTTGTGCTCGGGAATGGGGATTCCCGGGAACCACTTTTCATATTCATTGGGCCCGTAGCTCAACGGTACCCAGCCGAACTCAGGCTGAGCGTCTGAGAGCGCTGCCCTTGCATGCATTAAAGTAAGGCAGAGGCTTCGGGTTCGAATCAGGGCCACGCCCGTTGGAAGTCCCGACGGGTCCATTTTTTGCATTCACACTCATTTGATCATAAATCAGCCTTTCCCGAGGATTGGTTGGTAGGAAGAGACTTCACGTTTATGACGCCGCGCATAGGATGGACAATTAAGCTCGTAGGTGAATGACTCGGCTCTGTAACGCTGAAGAAGGACGCGTCCAGCTGCGAAATGCCCCGGCGAGGCGCATGAAGCTTTTGAACCGGGGATATCCGAATGTGACTTCACTTCAGATCCGTAAGGATGAGGAACGCGGGGAATTGAAACGTCTTAGTACCCGCAGGAAAAGAAACCAATAGGGATGCGGTCAGTAAGGGCGACTGAAGACCGCTTAGGACAAACTGAATCCCTCTTTGAGAGATGAGGGAGATGTGGTGTTTGGACTGTCGTTGTTGCCTAGCCTGTTAATCCGAAGTCCCCTGGAATGGGGTGCAATATAGGGTGAAAGCCCCGTAGGAGGAGACGGGAAGGTTGCTGACAGTCTCCAGAGTACTGCCTGCCGGATACCAGGTGGGAATGTGGGAGATATCAACTTCCAATCCTAAATACGTACGGAGACCGATAGCGAAAGAGTACCATGAGGGAACGTTGAAAAGAACCCTTAGCGGGGAGCGAAAAGAACCTGAAACCTGCGAGCTATAGTGGGACAGGGCACTTCGGTGTTCTGTCGTGCGTTTCGAATAACGTGCCAGGGAGTTAGGCTATGTGGCGAGGGTAATCCAGACAATGGAGCACCCTAAGCGAAAGCGATGGTCCGCAGCTTGCAAGGGACGAGGTATGAAAGTGCCTTAGAGTCACATGGCCCTGACCCGAAACCGAGCGATCTAACCCTGGGCAAGGTGAAGCGCGGTAAAAACCGCGTGGAGGCCTGAAGAGGTTCTACGGGCAAGTGTTCTCGTGACCTGGGGTTAGGGGTGAAATGCCAATCGAGCTCGGTGATAGCTGGTTCCTGTCGAAGTTGGCCGTAGTCAAGCCTCGGCGGAGGTTGCAAGGAGGGTAGAGATACGGATTGAGGGTTTAGGCCTCGAAAGGGGTCGGCCTTCTGTCCAACTCCGAATATCCTTGCGCCGTAGATGCCGGGAGACGCGGGCTCTTGGGGTAAGCTTGAGTCCGGAGAGGGGAACAACCCAGACTTCAGTTAAGGTCCCAAAATGCTGGCTAAGTGTGAAAGGGTGAAAGGTGTCTATTGCCTAAGACAGCGAGGAGGTTGGCTTAGAAGCAGCCACCCTTTAAAAAGTGCGTAACAGCTTACTTGTCAAGGTAGTAGGCCCTGAAAATGGACGGGGCTAAGCCAGTTACCGATACTGAAGACCAGCCAAAAGCTGTGTGGTAGACAGGCGCCTGGTGAGGGCAAAAGCCGATCCGAAAGGAAAGGTGAACCTCATCGGGATGAAAATCCTGGTGGTAGTAAGAACATAGCAGAGTGAGAATCTCTGTCACCGAAAGGGCTAGGGTTCCTTGGCAATGTAAATCAGCCAAGGGTAAGTTAGTCCTAACCGGCCGCAGAAGTGCGTCCCGGGAAAGGGAAAAAGGTTAAGATTCCTTTACTTGCATGGTACATGTGGCAACACAAGACATGTTTCTGACGCTTCAGGTTAGGTTGTCATCAATCGTCGTTGGTGTCAATGAGGACATCTCCAGGGAGTATCGTCATGATGAGAACTGGAGCAATCCCAGATAAGGAGGGTGCATGCTCTCTACAGCTGATACCTGGAGCCCGTGAAAAGGGAACATGTTGGATCCGTGCAATCTATACCCAGAACCAGCACAGGTGCCCCTAGGTGAGAAGCCTAAGGTGTGATGGATTAATGCTTCTGAGGGAATTCGGCAAATTGGCCCCGTGCCTTCGGTATAAGGGGTCCCTGCGTCTGCGCAAGCGGCCGCAGGGTGCAATTACAAAGGCGGTCCGACTGTTTAACAAAAACTTAACCTTCTGCTAAGCCGAAAGGCCTTGTATAGAAGGTGACATCTGCCCAGTGCCAGTACTTCAAACTCGGGTTCAACCGGGCTAAGAGCTGGTAAACGGCGGGGGTAACTATAACTCTCTTAAGGTAAGCATTGAGTTGCCTTAAGACCCATTGTTGAACAGAACCAATTAAGATTGGGATACCAATCGGGCTGTATGCTGGAAAGTCTCAGTATCTCATATTAGGATACTCTCTTGGCGACAGGAGAGCGACCCCTGAAAATATATGAGTGGAGATGATCAGCAGGAAAGAACAGTCTCTGACTGTAATCCTCAGAGACCATACGCCGGACTGACATAGGTCAGAAGATATGGTCCGACCCTTGCAGCGATGCAAGGAGGTCAGCAGAAATGTTGGCCCGCCATCTTCGGATGGTTAGTACCCTTCAGGGGAAAGTAACAGACGTGAGCGAAATGCCTTGCCGTTTGAATGACGGCCTGCATGAATGGTGTAACGAGATCGCCACTGTCCCCAGAAGCAATCCACCGAAAACTCGGTCTGGTGCAAAGGCCAGAGATCTCCAGTGGGAAGCGAAGACCCCGTGAAACTTTACTGTATCTTGTCGTTGCGACGTGAGCCTTGGTGTGTAGTGTAGGTGGGAGACGTTAAAGCGTAGTCGTCAGGTTACGTGTAGTCGCTGATGAAACACCACTCTCTAAGGCTTACGCCGCTTACCTGCTTGCAGGGACAGCGGCAGGTGGACAGTTTGGCTGGGGTGGCACCCTGCTGAAAAGATACAAGACATCGCAAGATTCTTGACTTTAGATCAGTAGGGCCCAAAGGTTGGCTCAGATGGGTTGGAAATCCATCGTGGAGTGCAAGAGCATAAGCCAGCCTGATTGGATTCCTAATAAGACGGTTTCCAAACGCGAAAGCGTGGTCTAGCGAACTCCTGAGTCCTTATTGATAGGGGCCAGGAATGACCGAAAAGTTACTCCGGGGATAACAGAGTTGTCGCGCCCGAGAGTTCACACTTCCATTATGGAAGGGAACAAATCGACGGCGCGGCTTGCTACATCGATGTCGGCTCTTCCTATCCTGGCCGTGCAGAAGTTTCGAAGGGTAACCTTTGATTACTGTATGCGGCCAAGGGTGGGGGTGTTCACCCATTAAAAGGAATCGTGAGCTGGGTTCAGAACGTTGTGAGACAGTTTGTTTGATATCTACTGGAGATGTTGGTGTCTGAGGGGAAGGGAGCCATAGTACGAGAGGAACTGGCTCTCGGGGCCTCTGGTCCACCGGTTATCCGACAGGGTATGCCGGGCAGCTACGCCCCAAGGGGATAAGTGCTGAAAGCATCTAAGCACGAAGCCTCCCTCGAAAATAGACACAGAGCTCCCATAGAAGATGGGTTTGATGGGGCTGGTGTGTACGCACGAAGCTTCGGCGACGTGTTCAGCACGCAGCCACCAACCGTTCGTGTCCAATCCTATGTTGCGGCATCATTTTTCTTTATCCGCAATCAACAAGTAGCTACGCCTCTACTAAAAATTTATAAGGTAATCAATAATATACTGGATTATGAATTGGAGATACTTTTTCAAACCCAACAAGTTAAAAATATTCAGTGCTGCCTATCTTGTAATATTAGGATTTCTGGTGCTGTTTTCAATTGTTAAATATTATTATCCTTCGACCTGACCAATTGAAACAATCTTATTGATTATTCTAATGCCGGTTTATGTCATATTTATTATGTTGGTAAATGTAATATATTATACAAAGATAGAAGCAATGAACACAATAATCCATGTCATAATTTTCATTATAAATTCAATCTGGATCTATTTTGTTGTATGTCTTTGTTGGGCCCTTATTTATAGAAGGAGAAAATAAAATATCATTTCATCATGCAGACTTTTTCATCAACCAGATTTGCGTCTATCCCCATCTTGACCTAACATCTAAACAGAAAAGTTTATATATAAGTTCGCATGGATAACACAAATTATGATCAAAGAAGGCAAGTATACTATAGAACGCTTTGCTGAGGAACAAGGCCTGGCTAGGCAGTCAGCCCTTAACAAACTGTCAAGATTGAAGAGGCAGGGATATGTCAGTGTAGACGGCGGCGGCAGGCAGAAGCGGATATATACCATCTCAAAACTCCCCCGGCGGAAGACTAATGGCTTTTATGACACCGTCAACAGATACAGCCCGGAGAAGCTCCAGCCGAAGTTCGACCATTATGTGCATGGAAGATACACTGTTGAACACGCTATCATCGACGGCATCAAGATAGGCGATGTCAGGACCAGGGATGCGACAAAGCACTTATTCAGGCATGTTTCGAGCTGGAAAAAGCTATTCGACCTAGCTAAGAAGGAAGGTCTCTTGAAAGAAGTGCTCAATCTTTACAGTCAGGCGAAAAGAACCGTCAGGGTCAGGTGGATCCCAAGGAGGTATCTGAAATGATCAATCTAAAAGACCAGGAAGAGCTATTCAGGCTGATAGCAGATTATCTTGAGGAAGATATTACATGCATATGCATCGGCGGCACTGCTATGATGTTCATGGGCTACAAGACGACCACAAAGGACATTGACCTGGTCTTCGGAAGCAGCCAAGACAGGCAGGTCTTCATCAAAGCTTTGGAGAAGCTCGGTTACACTCAAAGGTCGATGAAGACCATCTATGACCGAAAGAGGACTGAAGCCAAGGACAAACCGCTCCTTTTCTCAAGAGGAGAAGAGCGCTTCGACCTCTTCGTCAAGAACATATTCGGTTTCATCGTTGATTGTGACCTAGATAAGATCGAGCAGAAACACGACTTCGTCGGCAAGAAGGAACTCATCACCTACGTCCTGCCGAAAGAATTGATTATCCTGCTCAAGATCTTGACAGACAGGGAGAAGGATTTTGAGGATATTATGACAATAATCGACAAGGAGAAAAATGTGGATTGGGACATGATTATCGATGAGGCAATAAGGCAGAGGAAGAACAATTCATGGATGCTGCTTGACCTTAAAGAGAAGCTGCAGAAGCTGCGGAAGACAATCCTGATCAAGGAGAAGCATTTCAAAAGGATCTATTCGGCTGAGGAGAAGTATCATTAACAAAACATAAAAAACCTGCCTCACTACCCCCCTTCATGGTAACACTGTCTGAATTGGGTGAGGACGACCTTGAGCAGGTCAGGGCGCGCGTTAAGGCGATCGGTAGCAGCGACCTTCCTGACATAACCAAGAACCAGGCCGGGCTGTTAGAGGAAAAGCTCACTCTAGAAATGTTGCAGAACCCAGCATGGCTGTTGAACACCTTCCTGAACGCGCATTACAGAGATTGCATCAAGGCCGGTGAGGGCCCTCGCAGGCCGTCATACGGCGTGTTCGTGGACTCTATGCCCCAGCTGGCTGAGTGGCTCATGCCCGGAGAGTTCGCCGAAGCGGTGAATGAATGGCACTCAGATCACGCTAAGAGCTTCAAGGAGAACTACCACCGCTGGTACTGCGACATCTACGACCGCGACCCTGGAAAGCCGCACGGGATGTGAATGCCGGTCAGAAAAAGAAAAAAAATTCACATATTTGGTAGAATGATCCTTATTCTTTCTTCTTGGATTTGCCTTTCGCCATCTTTTATCCCTCCAATTTTTTCAAGAGTGTGAACGCATCTGTTGAGCTCTGCCTCTTTGATCCTTTTGATATTCTTGTTGTTGATGAATGACAGGTCCCATTTCAGGACGTCAATCCTCCTCTGCAGCTCTGACTCAGCCCTATCTTTTTCTTCATCCATGCTTCCCTGCAACCCTTTTAACATCTTCAATCCCATGTCCCAGATGTGAAAATAAAAATAAAAAAAGGTTCAATAGTCATCATCTTCTTCTTTCTCATCTTCTTCCTGATCCCAATCGTCCTTTGACATCTCGCTCCCTCCTACTGCTGGTTCTTCGCTTCGATGGCGGCCTGTTTCCTTGCCTTCTTCATTGCCTTGTCTTTCTTCTTTGCCATATTGATCCCTCCGATTGTTTAAAAATTATTGTTCAAAAATTCTCTCCCGAAAGAGCATAGCATTGTTCAAAATATTCACCTTCCAGAAACAGCTAGATTCACTCCTTTGCTTGGATTTGGCTCCTCCAGTATGTTAACTGTATGTGTGTTGAACTAGGATATAAACCTTTGCTTTTCGCAAAATATGCGTTTTTAAGCACCGGCTGGAAGGCCTGTCTTCGGGCTTCGGAAAGGCTATAGCGGGTTCAGCCAGAATATGTAGAAGTTCAGGATTGCCGCGAATGTGACCCAGAGGATGTATGGGATTAACAGGTAGGCTGCGGCCTTCGATACCTTATAGGAGGAGAAAATGGTTATGATTATGGCCCCCCATAATACCAGGATTTCAACGAAGGCCAGCAATGGGTTCTTCAGGCCGAAGAAGCAAATGGACCAGAGGGTGTTCAGGCCGAGCTGGATTATGAATAGGGTGATGACTGTCCTGGCCCTCTTCTCCCAGAGCAGGTAGAGGGAGATGCCCATCAGGAGGTATAAGGTTGTCCATACCGGGCCGAACAGCCATGAAGGAGGGTTGAAGAAGGGCTTATTAAGGGTTGCATACCAAGTTGAGACAGAGCTGGCCGTGAACACCGAGCCTATGATCCCTGCCAGCTGGCAGGCGATTATTGAGATTATCAGCTTCAGGGCCTTATGCATATCAGGCAGGAAGTGCCTTTGGTTAATATGGGTTGTGGTCAGGGGTCATCAACCCGCTATCAAGAATCTTGATCCAACAAAATCCGGAAAATCACAGTTCTATGATGACGCTGCCCGACATCCTCGGCCCTGAGACCACATGCAGAGGCCTGATGCCATTTGGATTCTCTACAGGCTCCCACTTGCCCTCTGACCTTGAGAGGTTGACCAGATAACCTTCTTCCGATGCCCTAGCTACAAGAACATCGAGACCCCCACCTTTTTTCCCTATCAGGATCTGTCCGGTGTCCAGGTAATATTCTCCGTCCATGCCCAGCTGCACCGCTCTAGAACTTGTATATCCGCATTTTTGGATCGGCAGTTCAGATATCTTCGAGTAAGCCCTTTCCCTACCCTTGACCTCGATCGGGATTGGTCCTCTCGGATGATCAGCTACACTCCATTTATAAAAATCCACCTGGCTGATGTCCACTTGGAAACCGGTATCCTCCGTATTTATGCGCCTGACCAGCATCTGGACTGTGCCGCCCTTTCTGTGACTGTAGGTGTGCTCGAGGTCGAGGTACATATTCGTGTCCCAGCCGAGCTCCAATGCCCACGGGACTACGTATCCCGACTGCCCGGACACCATGTCCTTGAGCTTGAAGACTTCATGCAACTCTACCATCTCGACCGGTATGGCAGAAACCCCACTAACCCTGCTAGGAAAGTCTGAGCCTTCGTAATGCGCGATATATCTGCTGTTAAGCTGCTTTTTTACCAGCACTTGAGCCGTGCCTCCCGGATTACGCGATAAATAACAGCATCGGTCTAAGAAATGCTGTCCATTCCTTTCGCCTAGGGCCCATGACACTGTCCAGCCATGATCCCCTGGTTTCATATCCTTGATCGTGATGCGTTCTACCCCCATAAGAAAAGGTCACTACTGCCCGGTATATAAATGTTACGACCGGTTCTGTCCTAAATCAGGTTCATTTTGGCCCTCTCCCTGTCTACTGGTCCTTCTCTCAGTCTTAACACCTTATAGGTCGGGCCAAAATGAATTTTCCCTTATAGATTTAGGACAGAGCCGTTGCGACCGCAAACCCTAAATACCAAAGCCCACAAACACCAGCCATGGTCCTGCTCGCGACGCTGGTGGTCGTGCTGTTCTGCGTGCTTCTGATACTGATGGCCAAGATGAAGGTCAGGGCGGCAGAGATGAAGAGACAGAAGCGTTGGATACTGCTGCCTGCGATGAGGTTCTTCCTCAAACCCTTGCTGGTTGAAGACAAGGAATACATGACCCTCTATAAGGCATACCTCATCTTATTATCATTAGAAGCTGTCCTCGTGGTCATCCTGTTAGTGAGTTAGAAATCACTCGACTCAGATCTTGATTTGTATCAGAGCTTATGCCCTCTGATGACTCCGTGGACCTGCAGCTGCCTAATCTCATGATCAGGGTCCGGGTAATGGTAATCAGAACAGGAAGGGTCCACAAAAGCGAAATCTCCCAGGTCCTCGTCGGCGAGGTCACCCAGGTCTGTTTGGTCAACCTCTTCTGCGAGACCGTCATCCTCTAGCTCGGATCTTTCCTTGAATCTCTCGGGCTTATCTTGCGGGCCCTCCACCCTTAGCTTGAAGCCTTTGTCGAAATAGTTGACGAATGCCCATGCCATTCCGGGCAAAGGACCATCCAGTTGGTCTATAGGAACATAAAAAGTTGTTGCAGGATTGATGAGTGCCTTCCAAACCCTCTTATAGGCATCTGGTGTGACCCTGCTTGCCAAAGGGTACCCTCTCAACCATTCATTGGCTGTCGGCCTGCAATCCCTAGCTTCGTATATGCCGGCGCTCAGCATCAAGCCATTCTTTCTGTTAACTGTGATTCTCGCTTTCACGTTATCCATTAGGATAAAATCCAATCTGGCTTGCTTCTTCCTTTCATCGATTTCACTGCTCGCGGGCCCGGCCAGCCTCACGACATGGTAGCTGCCAATCCTCCCCTCACATACTTGATAGTATCCGTTTAGATTGGTATGTGATACCTTGAGTTCATATCGTTGTTTACTCATTTTGATTCAATTATGATGCAACTGGCCTCCCCTTTATAAACCTTTCGGTTATTTCACTACTTTGTAATGACGATATTCTTTATCATTATCTCATTTCGAGAATGATTTTTCTTAATGCTGAAACAGGTTGTATAAAAACCTTATCTAAAGATATTTAAGAGACCTCGCCTTACCCTCTCCCATGGGGGACAAGATCGCGTTTTTGGCCTTAGGTGCATTCAATTGCTCTATGATGGCTAAAATCGATAGGCAATCCAACGGTCAGAGGGAGATTGAGTTCTGGGACATCGACCAAGAGGTCATGGAACATTTTGAGAAACATCATGTGCACCCTTACCATTTCCAGGACATCGCTTTCAGCGATAACGTCCATCCTGCTGATAGCATAAGTGGGCTTCTGAATGGAGCTGGGAATCTCATCGTAGGCGTAAATGCTCAATCTATGAGAAAGGCAGCAAGGACCTTCGGCGAATATCTCAGCAAAGATACCATCATCACATCCCTTTCAAAAGGACTGGAGCTGGAGACCGGCAAGAGGATGAGCGAGGTGATAAGGGAAGAGCTGGACTGCGCACTGGTATATGATCCTAAGATAACTGTCTTTTCAGGCGGCACTGTCGCCCAGGACATCGCTTATGGCCGGCCGGTCATGGCCCATGTGGCCGGAGATGACCCAATCACAATAGATGAGGTCGCTGAGCTTTTCCACAGTACTGCTGTGAGGGTGGTCCCGACCACTGAGATGCTGTCTGTCGAGTATTGCGGAGCTCTCAAGAATGTTGTCTCCATCGGCGGAGGCATTTGCGAGGAGCTCTATCCAGGCGCTGAAGGCACGAAGGCCGCTTTCAAGATCAGGACAGAGTTCGACATCTACAAGATTGCTAAAGCCTTGGGTGCCAGCGATGATATCTTCCTCCCTGGATCGCCATCGTTCTACGGCGACTCTGACCTCTCCTGCTACGGCCCGACGCGCAACAGGGAATACGGCCAGAGGATCGGCTGCGGCCAGGATCCAAAGGCCGCACTCAAAGAGATGGAACAGGCTCATAAGACTGTCGAAGGGTACTACACACTGAAGGTCGCGTACGAGCTCTCGCAGAAACTCGGCCTCGACACTCCCTGCATCGAGCAGCTCTTCCAGGTCGTACATGATGGCCTCTCTCCAGAAAGAGCGGTCAAGAACCTCATGTCCAGGCCGAGGACTTCCCTCAATCCTTAAGTTCTATGTGCGCTGCAGCCAATATTGCTATCGGCACCTTGAACGCCCCGCAAGAGACATAGTCCATTCCTGCTTTCTCGAAGAAATATATCGATTCAGGGTCTGCGCCGTGCTCGCCACACACCCCGAGCTTGAGTTTCGGATTCGTCTTCTTCCCCTCATCCACGGCCATCTCGACCAGCTTTCCCGGTCCGGTCTTGTCTATTGTGACGAAGGGCTCCCCTCCAAGCCATCCCCTGCCCACATACTCATTCAGGTATACCCCTGCTGAGTTCCTGTCCATGCCGTCTGTAAGTTGCGTCAGGTCGTTGGTGCCGAACGAGAAGAAATCCACTGACTGGGCTATCTTGCCTGCATCCAACGCTGCGCGAGGTGTCTCTATCATCGTGCCGAAGAGTATGGGGAGCTTGCCGAATTTCTTTTCCATCTCTTTCCTTACTTTTTCCACTATCTCTCCGGTGTGCCTTATCTCGCCCTCGCATATCGTGACAGGAGCCATTATCTCAGCGACCGGTTCTGCCCCAGCGAGCTTGGCCTTGTACATGGCTTCGAATATCGACCTCGCCTGCATCCTGGCGATCTCCGGGTATACTACCGATAGCCTGTTGCCCCTGAAGCCCATCATGGGGTTGGCCTCCTTGAGGTCGGAAAGCCTTCTCCTTATCTGGCTCTCGACCTCTGCTTTCTCTCCTCCGTATTTCCTGCAGATGTACTCTGCTGCCTCGCGTATCCGTTCTGACGTGTTCGGCAGGAACTCGTCCAATGGTGGATCGAGCAGCCTTATCGTGACAGGCAGGCCGCTCATGGCCTTGAAGACCTCGACGAAGTTCTTCATCTGCAGAGGCTCGATGGCCATCAATGCCTTTTCCCTGCTATTGGTGTCTGCTGCGAGTATCATCTCCCTCATCGCCATGATCTGCTCTGGCTCGTTGAACATGGTGTGCTCTGTCCTCAATAAGCCGATGCCTTCTGCGCCGAACAGCCTGGCTATCCTGGAGTCACTGCCCGTGTCTGCGTTGGCCCTGACCCCAAGCTTCTTTATTGCCTTGGCATAGCCCATCATGTCCTGGAAATAGCTGTATACCTTTGACTTCAGCGGGTCAAGCTCTCCCTTTGCCACCCTCTCTATCTCTGATTCTATCGAGGCCACCCTTCCCTCGAAGACCTTTCCTGTGGTGCCTGATATGCTTATGTAGTCCTGGCCTTCCTTGAATTCCTTTCCACCGATCATGGCAAGGCCTTTCTTCTCGTCTATCTGCAGGCTGGAATCTCCGACTATGACAGCCTTGTTGAACTGCTTGCCGACTATCGCTGCATGTGATGTGAGCCCGCCGGTCCTGGTGTAGATGCCCTTGGATGCGAGCATGCCGTGCACGTCTTCCGGAGAGGTCTCGGGCCTGACTAGGATGACGTCCTTGCCCTGCTTTCCGAGCTCCACCGCTTTCTCAGGCGTGAACGCTACCAATCCAGATACCTCTCCTGGTCCTGCTGCTGAGCCTGATGAAAGCTGTTTCTTCTCCGACTTGGGGTCGAAGACCGGGTGCATGAGCACTTCCATGTCCTCGGGGCCAAACCTCCTTACTGCCTCTCTCTCGTCGATGAGACCTTCTTTGACCATGTCGACTGCACACACCAGCTTTGCGAGTGATGATCTCTTGCCCATCCTGGTCTGGAGCATCCATAGCTTGCCTTCCTCGACCGTGAACTCGATGTCCTGCATGTCCTTGTAGTGCTTCTCCAGCATGAATACTGTCTTCCTCAGTTCTGCATAGATTTCGGGCATGGCCTTGCCGAGCTCCTCTATCGGCATGGTGTTCCTTATGCCTGCCACCACGTCTTCTCCCTGGGCGTTGAGGAGCCAGTCGCCGTAGAGGATCCTCTTGCCGTCTCCCTTCTCGCCTGTTGCGTTGTTCCTCGTGAAAAGCACTCCTGTGGCAGAATCATCTCCTGTGTTGCCGAAGACCATGGCCTGCACATTGACTGCTGTGCCCATATCCGCGGGCAATCCTTCCTGTTTTTTATATACGAGAGCTCGGTGTCCTTGTGATGACTTAAACACTGCGTCGATGGCATGCCTTAATTGGTTGATTGATGCCTCCCTTGAATCATTGTTCTCAAAACATTCTTTCAGCACTTCACTTAGCCCGTTGTCTTTGTACACCTGCTTGAATCTCTCGACGAGCTCTTTCAGTTCTTTAATGCCAAGGTCTGTGTCCTTGACGTCCTTGCCAAGCTTGGCCTTGACCTCTTCCATCGCATCTTTGAAGCCCTGCTCGACCTCTTTGGCATCGAAGACCGTGTCGCCGAACATCTGGAGCAGGCGCCTGTACCCGTCCAGGGCGAATCTTTCTCCTGAGAATGACTTGGCGAAGCTCTTCAGGTTGGAGTCACATAGTCCGATGTTCAGGATTGTGTTCATCATGCCGGGCATGGATACGGCTGCTCCTGACCTGACTGATACCAGTAGGGGCTTGTCCTTGGAACCGAAGCTCTTTCCCATCTTCTCCTCTACCTGTTTGAGATAAGGCTCAGCCTCTTCCATCACTTTCCTGATTAGGGCGTCCTTGTCCTTTGCAGAATAGTATTCCTTGCATGCTTCTGTTGTTATCGTGAAGAATGCCGGCACCTCTACTCCGAGATTGAACATCTCCTGCAGGTTGGCTCCCTTGCCGCCCAGCAATTCTTTCATGTCCTTGTTGCCTTCGCCGAACTGGTATATGCGTTTCATCTTGCACCCCAACTGGGAAAGAGTCAGGCGTTTTATAAGTTTTTTGCTTGGTCTAAGATTTAATAATCATAACTTACTCGGCAGCACCACTACTGGCGGTGCGACGGCCAAATACCTTCGGATTTGTCCTACTCGTCAGACCGTAACCCCACACTCTGTGTGGGAACATGGTCTGCCTCGCCGCGCGCCAGTGGTGCTGCCTCGTTTTCACAACCCTTTTAAACCAAAACCGCCTTCTCGACACGATGACACTCTGCCTGGGCATAGAGAGCACTGCACACACCTTCGGGGCCTCCCTGGTGGACGACAGGGGGAAGATATATAGCAATGCCTCCAAGACCTTCACCACCAAGAAAGGCGGCCTCATCCCGGCTAAGCTCGCGGACCATCATCTCGAATACTGCGACAGGGTCATTGAAGAAGCCACCCAAGGCTTCCATGATTTCGACCTGATATCCTACTCAGCCGGTCCTGGCATAGGCAACGCCTTGAGGATAGGCTCGTCCATGGCCTTATACTTGAGCAAGCTCCTCAAGAAGCCATTGATAGGTGTGAACCACTGCATCGCCCACCTGGAGATCGGCAGCATGCTGACCAAGCTGGAGAATCCTATCCTTCTGTATGTCTCCGGCGCAAACACACAGGTGATAGCCTATGAAGGCGGGAGGTACCGCATCTTCGGCGAGACTTTAGACATGGGTGTGGGCAATTTCCTCGACTCGGTAGCGAGAGAGCTCGGCCTGGGTTTCCCCGGCGGCCCAAAAGTGATGAGGCTGGCTGCCAAGAGCAAGAACCTGATCGAATTGCCTTATGTTGTCAAGGGCATGGACATCTCCCTCGGAGGCATCTTCACCAATGTCAAGCAGAAGATTGAGCTTCATATGAGGGAGGACATATGTTATAGCATCCAGGAGACTGTCTTTGCCATGCTGCTCGAGGTTGCGGAGCGCGCCCTGGCGCACTGCGAGAAGACAGAACTGGTCCTAGGAGGCGGGGTCTGCTGCAATTCCCGGCTGCAGGACATGGCTAAGAAGATGTGCAAGGCCAACTCTTACAAGTGTGGGATCCCGAAGAATGATTTCTTGGTGGACAACGCAGCCATGATCGCGTGGACCGGCCTGCTCATGCACCAGGCAGGCGTCAAGACTGAGCCGGGCATAAGGCCTTACGAGCGGACAGACCAGGTAGAGGTCAGCTGGCGGAATTAAGCATTTCACCACTCCAGGATAACTAATTAAGGTAAGATTTATAAACCCCCCCCTCATTCACATTCTGTATGTCAAAGGTCAAGATTTTCGTCAATCCGTTCTTCGGGAATGAGCCCTTCGTCTTCGGATCAAGGATCGCCAATCATGTTGTGGGGCGCTTTGAGGAAGAAGGACAGGAGGCAGAAGTAGTGCTGCCTCATCTTTACGGCGAGCGCCAACAGAGAATCCTGGAAGAGATAGGCCTCGACCACTTCAAGCTCGATCCGGAGATTGCCAGGTTCTATAAGAGGATAATCTTAGATGATGGCGACTATCGTCACCATCTGGAAGACATCTCGATCTATGCAAGGGGAGCCCAAGAGGCTATCAGAGCCTTAATGCCCGACATTGACATCGAGATAAACACAGGATCGAGGTTCATGCTAGGCGGTGGAGCGGCAACCTATTATGTCTTCCCTTATGCCTTTTCCCAGCTGCTCGACAGGCTTTCTCAGACCAAGGCTTTGGAGGATGTTGTGAAAAACGTTGATATCTCAGGTGTGAAGGGATTGGCTTTGGAGATGGAACATGATTATGACCTAGTCTTTATCCCATCCTACAACACCCTGTCTTTCGACGACAAGAGGCAACCGGTGCCTGGCGAGATATCTACACCACCCCTAAGGCCGTTATCAAGTGTTGTCCATGAAGATATACCAGAGGACTCAGTCTATGTCATGTTCAGCGGCACTGGAGCCGACTATGAAAGGTTGCAAGAACAGGTGGAAGCCTATAAAGGACAAGGCCGTAATGTCATCACCCAGCCCTGGGTTCCTGTTGAGGATGTCATGAAGCTTCCACCCGAGGTGGTTGCTCATGAGAACGTGGCTTGGGTGGAAGGCAGGGCAGGCTTCGGCACGATCTGGCTCTGTCAGCAGGCAGGAAAGGTGTTCACACCTTTGGATTATAGGAGATTGCCTGTGCCCGACGATGTAGAAATATATTTCAACAATCAGACCCTGAGGCACAAGGGACTGCTCAAAGCCACCGAGGAGATGAAAGCCTCATTCCCGACCATGGACGGCATCGCTTTCGTCGGAGACAAGATATTTGAGCATTACTGTGCCCGCTGATACACTCATTCTTTTTTTAACTGCATTATTTTCAATATAGTAAAATATTTAAAGCCGTAATACTAAAGACTTCCTATGAAACGAGGCAGGCCGACGAAGAGCGCGGTACGGGAGAGGATAAAGGAGATTCTTGCAGGCATAGGCCAGGGCTATGGCTATGACATCTACCGCCGGTACAAGGAGAAGCACGGCAAGGTCACCATGCGCCTCATCTATTACCATCTGAAGAAAGGCGTGGACCTCGGAGAGTTAGAGGTACAGAAGGTCGAGACAGAGAAAGGAGACTTCAGCTGGGGCGATTCTGCAGAGAAGGTTTATTATAAACTCGTATCGTAAGGCGGTTAGATAAGTTTCTTATCGATCGGAAGCTATCGCTTATACGCTTTAGTAATAATTCTCAATCTTCCGTCAGAGTCCTGTTGCAAGAACGGCATCATCTCAGGCCGATACTGCTGCGATATCATTAGGGCGTCAAAGGCCTCCTGTATAGTGGCCACTTGAGGCGTCCCAAGCAAGCGGCCGAACTTTTTCAATGCGGCCTCTGCGTCATCTCCGCTTGTGCGATACATAGCGACTAATAGATATACATTCTCTATGTGATGTGTAATTAACGACTCTCTTGCCCAATCGTCGAGCCATCTCTTAGCTTCCTCTCTGGGAATCATCGTCCCATGGGGTGAAAAATTATATATGATCTGCTCTACTGCAGCCTCTTTTCCCTGCGTAATAAGCGTAGCTAGAGGATCAATGAAAGACCCTTCAAGGTCGCGGACATACCTCCTATCTTGGCCTTTCTCTTTGGCAATATAGAGTTGCACGAAGGCATCGAAAGCCTCGCTGAGCATGTCTTTTGAGCTATAATCCATGCGCTGAACGAGATGACTCGTTTCTGCAGCCAAGGCTTCGAGGGGTCGCTTAGTAGAATTGAGGGGATAGAACATTGTGTTTCCAATGGAAAAGCCTTTCCCTTCTGCAATACTTTGGTTACTAAGTATACCTGAAAAAAAATCCGCATTTTCAGCGTTTTGTCCAAATACTTGCTTCGCCTCGACGGGGTCATAAACAATTTGATCCGAGCGGATAGTGCTTGGAGCAGGTAGGCTCATGGATTTGAAGAAATTCCTCATCAGATCATTCGCAATGTCAGCTAGTCCTTCCTTGCTTGGGTTTAAGCGAATCATGTCGAGGCGATATTGCAACTGTGGAATATTGGTCGTGTCTTCTTCCACTCTGGTGGTGGCAGATAACCAAACCCCCTCATATGCACTATCGTGATCCGAGGCATCTTTCTTACATCCAGCTCCGAGCAAAACCAATCCTAATATGGTCGCCGGCATCGTTAAAGTTCTGAGTCTACTTTGCAAATATAAATTCGGATTATTAGGCATATCAATGAATAAAAGGGAATAATATATAAATCTTTCGGTTTTTAACCACTTTATAGTGATTAGTTTATATATAAAATATCTGTTAAGCATGGTATAACTACAATTTCCACCATCCTAAGCATAATCTTTAATAACCACACTAGATATTTCCTTGTCAATGGGCCTGTGGTCTAATGGCTATGCTTGCACCAAAGATGGTGCCTGCACCATAGATGACGTCGCCTTCGCATGATTCAGGAACAGGCGGAGACTCCGGGTTCAACCACGCTCACTGGCTGCGGCCAGAGCCGTTGAAAGTCCCGGCAGGTCCATTCATTTTAACTTCTTCAGGAATCCCAGCAGCGCAAACGCCTCTCTCTTCGTCAAGAAGCTCTTGCCTATAATCCGTTTCCAGACCTTGCTCTGGGTCTCCCTGGCATGGGGCGTGGGAAAATGCATGCCCGCCAGCACCTCATCCATTCTCTTGAGAATTAGCTCTTTCTCCTTGGCTGAGGCGAACTGCCTGTCGACTATCGTGTCCCGCCTATTGGATAGCTCATAGAGCATTATGCTCACGGCGTGGCTGATGTTTAAGGCCCTGTACTTCTTCTTGGTCGGCACAGCGACGATGAGATCGCACTCCCTGACCTGTTGATTGCTCAGCCCTTCACCTTCAGGACCAAAGACGAGCGCAGTCTTGGCCGGCAGTCTCCTGCTTGCCAATTCCTTGGGAGTCAACGGAGCCCTCGGTACATTATATATAGTCCCCATCTTGGCCGTTGTCCCGACGACCAGATCAAATCCCTTGACGTCATCCCAGGATATCTTCTTCGCCTTCTTCAGCACGTCCTTTGCGTGCTTGGCCCTGCAGAACGCCTCGTCGCAGAGATGATCACACACAGGCCCGATAAGCAGCAGCTTAGAAAAACCGAAGTTCTTCATCACTCTAGCAATAGCGCCAACATTTCCAGGGGTCTCCGGGTGCACGAGGACGACTGATATCATAACAAGTATATTGTTAAGCTGCTTATAAATATATTGCTGATATCAAGCTAATAGAATATACTACTCACGTTTACTGTGCGATCGGATGGCTGTCTCCAGAGTTCCGAGCTCTATCGGCTGTGTTACCGGTTTTCCATTCAAGAATGCAGCTCCATTGTCCATATTCAGATATACTATCGGAAGATTGATTGATTCAGCACCTGTACCGGTCATGATAGGCTGATAACGTGCTACGAGCTGGCACTTAATGGCGGATTCCAGCCCAATAAATACAAAGATTTAAATACTGGTAAGCCATGACTTACCGAGGTGATTCGTATGGAATTCGCTATTGCTAAAGTCAGTACCAAGGGCCAGATCGTGATCCCCATCTCCCTGAGAGATGACATCCATACCGGCGATGAATTTCTCATGGTGAAGGACGATGGAAGGATCATGCTGAAAAGCATGAAATCATTGGCGACCAATCTGCGGGAAGATTTTATATTTGCCGAAAGAGTGGAAAAAGCTTGGCAGGAATATGATGAAGGCAAATTTGAAAGGAAATCCAAGGATGACTTCCTACGGGATCTGAAAGCATGCTGACCATTGACCATAAGGAAGGATTTCTTAGGACAATCTCTAAGATCAAAGATGAAGCTATTAAGGACAGGATAAAGAAGCTTATCAACAAGGCTATAGATAATCCGAATATTGGAAAACCTATGAGATACGGCCGGAAGGGCACGAGAGAGCTATACCTGCCTCCCTACAGGTTAGCATATGCTTATCTTCCTGAAGAGGACAGGATCATATTCTTGGAGATTTACCACAATGATGAACAGTAGATCCAACACTTGTTAGTTACAATCGCTCGGCAACACTTAGAAATTCATTTATAGGAAAGGCACTTTCTTAATGATATACTTTTTTAAGAAATTCAGTTACAGATTGATTATGAATATATTTTTGTCCACTGATTTCTTCAAGATATTTTTTCTTTACTATTTCATTTTGTGATATTCTGCAATCGCCTCAATCTTTTCAATGTTCATGCTTTGACCAATTCCAATTGATATAACAAAATGCTTTTACAACAGGATGATTTTCTATCCATTCAAAATATGGCTTAAACCAATTGTCCCAACTCTTCTGACCATCAAGAGTTCCAACACGTCTTGCAGAGGATTCTCCTATCATAACTGGTTTTTTATGTTTTTCAGCATCTTCCATAAATTTCTCAGTAAATATGTTTTGAAAATAGTCAGGAGAAAAAATATCTATTGCCCACCAATCAACATAATCATCTCCAGGATAATAATCCAGATAATTCTTTTCACCCTCAGGACAATAACACCAAACCATTGCAATATTATCAGCGTTATTCTTTCTGATTCTATCAACAACATGTCTCCAAGCCTTAACATAAGTCTCAGGAAGATAACCATTCCATGATAAGCCGTTAAACTCATAGCCCAATCTTACAAAAGTGGGAATCCCTAATTCGTTAATTCCATTACAGAATCGATCGATAGCTTCATCATATTTTCCTTCAGCAACATCATGCTCATAATGAGATTGTGGACCTCCTTCAACTTCATTAGTCATAGATAAACCTATTTGAAGCATGACATTGGGAAATTCTATAATTTCTTTTTTGATAATGCTAAACCACTTTTCATCAGGCCATTTGATTTCTATATAGGTCATATAAAGCAATGGTTTGCATTTTCCAACAGCATTCCAATAATCCCTAAAATCTTTTGTAAACTGTTGTCCTGCTCCATGAATTACCCTGTTTCCTTTTGGTTCATATTTTTGTTTAAAGTCCATCATTAAATATGGATAGTCTAACATTTTATTAATGTGTCGAAAGTGCCTCTTAATATTTTTACTACCAATTCAATTTACTTCATCTCAAGAAAGAATCTTCCTCAGCACCTTATTGTTCCCTTTCCAGTCCAAGACTTCCTTGAGCACTTCCTGGATCCTTTCCACAGGGATTATCTTTATCTTCTTCAGATTCTCAGGCCCGATGATTATGTCCTTCACGTTGGACTTCGGCACGATCACTTTCTTTATGCCGGCTTCCAGGGCAGCTTCAACTTTTGCCGTCACGCCGCCGACAGGCAGCACCTCTCCCCTTACGGACAGAGAGCCGGTCATCGCGTACTCCTGCTTTATCGGTATGTTCTTCAGAGCGGAGATTATGGAAGTTGCGACAGCGATGCTCGCAGAATCCCCTTCAACCCCTTCGTAGGTCTGGAGGAACTGGACGTAGATGTCATATTTTTCCTTGATGTCCTCGCCGAAGAACTTCTTGATTATGGCAGAGACGTTTATGATGGCCTCCTTGGCGATGTCGCCGAGCTTCCCTGTTGCGATGAATTCTGCTTTCTTTCCACCAGGCGTTACCTCTGATTCTATCGGGAGTATTATCCCTGATAGGGCTGGACCTTCGCCTATGACTGCCAGGCCGTTCACCCTGCCTACCTTCTTGCCTGATGTGACGATGACCGCGTATTCCTTCTTGCGCTCGATGAACTGGTCGGCTATCTGTGTCTCCAATGGCCTCGCTATCTTCCTGGCCATCTGGATGTGCTGAGTGGTTACGGTCTTGGCTTTCTTCTCGCAGGCCACGTCTCCTGCAGCCCTTATGAGGCCGCCGAGCTCCCTCAATCTCAGAGTGAGATGGCCCTTCCTGTTAGCCATCCTCTTGGCTTCCTCTATTATGGTAAGGACAGCTTCCCGGTTGAAGTCTGGTATCTTCCCGTCCTTCTTCACCTCTTGTGCCACGAACACGGATATCTTGTCCTGGTTCTCCGGGGTGTCCTTCATGGTCTCGCTCACGTAGATCTCATAGCCGTATCCTCTTATCCTCGATCTCAGGGCTGGGTGCATGTTCTTTACTGTCTCGAGGTTGCCCGCAGCAACGAGTACGAACTTGCAGGGCACGGGCTCTGTCCTGACCATGGCTCCTGCTGACCTTTCGCTCTGCCCGGTTATGGCGTACTTACCTTCCTGCAGGGCTGTCAGCAGCTCCTGCTGGGTATGCGGCTGCAGCGTGGCTATCTCGTCTATGAATATCACTCCGAGGTGTGCCTTATGGATCATCCCGGCAACAACCCTTTCATGGCTCGGCGTGCCCAGGCCGCCGCTCTGGAACGGGTCGTGCAGCACGTCTCCCAATAATGCTCCTGCATGGCCGCCTGTGGCGTCGTGGAACGGCACTTGCTTGCGCTTGAAATTGTCAACTATGACTCTCGGCATGAGTGTCTTGGTGTTTCCGAACTTCTTGCCGAAGTTCAGGAATATGACGAACGCTGCTAAGAAGATCATGCCTCCGAGGAACAATGCCACGAACATTATGGCACCGATCTGCAGGGTGCCCCCCTCCATGTTGGAATAGTGGTTGAACGCCCACCATGGCGCGATCATGGCGATTATGGCCAGGACGAACAGAAGTATGTTCTGGCTCTTGAACATGTTCATGTTCTCTATTCTTGCCTTCCCGATCAGCTCCCTGCCCTTTCCTGCTGGGACAGTCCTTATGAGTGGCTGGTTCTCGTCATTCGGGTTGGGGAATGAGAGGATGTCTACTAGCTTCTCTTTCGGGAGGAGTTCGGCCAGCGCCAGGCCGAGCATGGACTTGCCTGTCCCGGGCTCGCCTATGAGAAGTACGTGCCTTCTCTGCTCCGCTGATTTCTTGACTATTTCGACCGCATCATCTTGTCCTATGACCTGGCCGATTATTTTCTTGGAAACCTCTATCTCCTTGGTGGTCTTGAACTTCCTCATGCCGTCAAGAATGCCTATGTGTATTATAAATGTTTTGTTTATAAAGGAAAGGACATCGTCTGCTTTGAACCCAATCCAAATCGCACAACCTATTGCAGGGTGGAAGGGAGCAATTGGGGGGGTAGCAACTTGGGGCACTACTACAGCCATATCATAACGGCCTCAAAGGCGACAAGCATGGGGGCGGGAGAGGGATTGGGCGGACAGCAAGAGGGAACATATACACCTTTCAAATTCCGGCAGCCCCAGAAACCTTCCGGCCGAAGCAGGGCAAGACTGATAAATCATTAATATCCTTATGCTTTCATGCGCGAGTCCACCCTTGTGAAGGTTGCCCTGAGCTGTTCTTTAGTAGGGATTGTATCCCTCTTTGTCATCTCGATGAATATCGCGCTGCCCAAGCTGGGCGAGGTGGATGAGGGTGTGGTCGAGCTGGCTGGGACTGTCAGTAGGGTCTTCCCGGGAGAGACTGTCACCAAGATTATCCTTGAAGAAGGAGGTAATGAACACGCAATCGTGGCCTTCAACTCACCCAACATCGCGATTGAGGAGGGCATGGAAGTCACAGTGGAGGCCGAGATCTCAGACTATCAGGGCAAGCAGGAGCTGATAGCTTACAGGATCAGATCCGATTAATACTATATATTATAGCTCGGCAGCAACAATAATGGCGGGCCGACGGCCAATTCTTGCAGAATTGTCCTACTTGCCACCCCGGCTCGCCGGCCGCCATTGTTGCTGCCTCTCCCATAAAAAGATTTATAATAACAGACACATTCACTCTTTTAGGTGTGAACATTGCCAGAGATATCAGACCATTACAAGGCCAGACAGCCCTCGGGCATCAGGGTGGCGCAGCTTGAGTTCGAGCACCGCAAGGACGGCGTCGAAGCAGTGAACGTTGCTATAGGCAATGTCATCCTGCCCATGCACCCAGCTCTGAAGAAGCGCCTGGACAGCATCAAGGACAGCCCGTTCAAGGACGGCGTCGTACCATATTCTTCCAGCATCGGGCTGAAAGAGACCAGAGAGGCGTTCCTCAACGTCATCGCTTCCAGCGGCTTCAAGACAGAAGGCCTTCACGTCCAGATAACTGATGGCGGCTCGATGGCCATGGAGTTCATCATCCTAGGAGCTTCAGGTCATTTCAACGGCAAGGAAAGGCCGCTCTTGCTCATCGATGCCTCATACACCAACTATGGATCCCTAGCAGAGAGGACCAGGCGCAAGACGGTATCTATAACCAGGCACCTGCACGACCACGGCAAGTTCTCCCTGCCAGAGATCAGTGAGATAGAACAGGTCATCGAGAAGCATAGGCCTGCGGGCATGGTCGTCATCCCATACGACAACCCGACAGGGCATTTCTACGACCATAAGACCATGGTCAAGCTGGCTAAGGTCTGCGTCAAGTTTGACATGTGGATGGTCAGTGACGAGGCATATAGAGAGCTTTATTACACCGACCACGACACTTCCAGCATCTGGGGCTTGACAGACAAGGAGGTTCCAGGAATAGAAGGCAGGAGGATCAGCATCGAGACTTCCTCAAAAGTTTGGAATGCCTGCGGCCTCCGCATCGGAGCCTTGGTGACAGACAACAAGGAGTTCCATGACAAGGCCGTTGCCGAGTCGACAGCTAATCTCTGCGCTCCGATAATCGACCAGTGGATCTTCGGGGCACTGGCTCACGTTTCCCATGACAAGCTTCGCGCCTGGTATCACAAGCAGCGCGCTTATTACAAGACCATGCTGCACAGGTTTACTGATGACCTCAAGAAACGCCTTCCTGGCGTGATAATCTCAAGCCCTGACGCATCGATCTACTCTGTTGTCGATGTGCGCAACCTCGTGGACAAGGGTTTCAATGCCCTTGACTTCGTCATGTGGTGCACCATGGAAAGCAAGGTCGCCATCGACGGCAAGGATTACACCCTGCTCGTGGCGCCCATGGCCGGGTTCTACAACGTCGAGAAGGGCGAACCGAATCCTGGCAGGACCCAGATGCGCATCGCCTACGTAGAGCCCCCTGACCGGATGGAGCTCGTGTCCAGGCTGTTCTCCGAGCTGTTTAATGAATATGTGAGACACCATGAAAAAAATAATTGAAAAAGCAAGAGAATGGGCCCTGGAAGAAATAAAGACAAATGGAGTTCCACCTCAAGGATTGTTTGAATTGTCGAACGAAAAGGGCCAAGAACTCGCTTCCAAGTTGAAATGCGACAAAGACATCGTGCTTTTAGGGACAATCCTGATGGACATCAAGCTCGGTGAGTGTTTCAAGAAAGGGAAGATAATGGAACATGTTGCCAGGAGTGTTGCCGCTGCTGATGAATTCTTAAAAGGCTTCAATTTGAGCGATGAAGCAAAGAAAAGAATCCTTAACTGTGTCGAGGCGCATCATGGCACAAAGGAATATATCTGTAAGGAAGCCGAAATATGTGCGAATGCTGATTGCTACAGGTTCTTGCATCCGAAGGGTATCTTCATATATTTTAACATTCTTGGAAAGAGGTTGAAGGATCTGTCTGAGATCATGGAGCAGGTTGAGTCAAAGATGGATGAAAAGCACAATATCCTCTCATTGGACATCTGCAAGCAAGAGTTAGAGGGATATTACCAACAATTCAAGAAGATGTTTGAATCTGCCAGGTCAATGTAGATAATGGAAACCTTATCGCTTTCATCTGTGGACTATGGCATAATCGTCGTCTATTTCATCCTGATAATAATCATCGGCTACGTCGTGAAGAGAAGGGTCCGCAACATCACTGATTACTTCCTGGCCGGCAGACGATTGACGCTGCCGATCTTCGTCGCCACCCTGGTCAGCACCTGGTACGGCGGCATCTTAGGTGTTGGAGAGCTGTCATTCAACTATGGAATGGTCAATTGGCTTACCCAGGGCTTCTTCTGGTATCTCAGCTATCTCTTCTTCGCCTTCTTCCTTGCCAACAGGATACGGCGCTCTGGCCTTTTCACCGTGCCTGACCAGCTCGAGCGGTTCTATGACAAGCGTGCCCGTCTGCTGGGAGCATTCTTCAATTTCATCATGGTCACGCCCGCGCCCTATGTCCTCTCCCTCGGTGTCATCTTCTCATTGATCTTCGGTTGGCCTGCATGGGCAGGCATCCTCCTCGGCACCCTTGTGGCTGTATTCTACACCCTGCGCGGCGGCTTCCTCGGCGTCATCTACACAGACTTCATCCAGTTCTTTCTCATGGTCACGGGAGTCGCCCTGGTCATCCCTTTCGCCGTATCTAAGTTTGGTGGCATCTCTTTCCTCAAGGCCAATCTTCCGGCAACCCATTTCACGCTCACAGGCGAGTGGACGACCCAGATGATATTGGTGTGGGGCTTCATCGCGTTCTGGACCCTTGTTGATCCAAGTTTTTACCAGAGGTGCTACGCTGCCAAGGACGATAAGGTGCCGAAGAGGGGCATCCTGTTGGCCATCGTGTTCTGGGGCCTGTTCGACGTCTGCACCACCTTCACCGGCATGTACGCCCGGGCTGCCATGCCGACTATCGACCCTCTGACTGCCTATCCTGTCTTTGCCGCCGCTGTGCTCCCGATAGTCCTGAAGGGCCTCTTCTTCGCTGGCTTGATAGCAACCGTGATGTCGACCATAGACTCATTCACCTTCCTTGGGGCGATGAACATCGCGCATGATTATTACAAGCGGATAATCAACCCTAAGGCATCTGAGAAGAGTGTCATGAGGGTCACGAAGGTGGGCATAGTCATGACTGCGCTCCTCGCCCTGGTGTTGGCTTTCTTCTTCGAATCCGTCGTCAGCATGTGGTACACAATAGGGACTATCGGCATCAGCGCCTTGCTCATCCCGATGCTGGCCGGATTCTTCTATAAGGGGAAGAAGTCTGGTGATGCAGCGCTTGCCAGCATGGTCACCGGCTCCCTCACGGCTATCGTTTGGCTGGCCTACGGCTGGGTGAACATGGTCGAGGGATGGCCCACATACCTCCTGGGCCTGGAACCGCTCTACCCTGGACTTGCAGTCTCACTGGTCGTGTTCGTCGTCGTGAACGCGTGGAGGACAAGATGAACTACACTGCCCTGCTGCTCCTGAACTCGTACGTGCTCATTATTGCAGTGTTCATACTCAGCTATTTCTTCCTGCGGGATGTGCTTAAGGATAGATAGGTTCAATCGAAGAAGATGGTGTCATAATCTTGCAGTTCCTCTGCTTGCGGGAACTTATCCTTTTTGATAGTCACATATAACCCCAAGCCCCTTATGCTAACCCTCCACCAGAACTCATCATCCCCAGGGACAGTGTGGTAGATGGCATGGTCTATCTTGATGTCCTCGATGACATGGTCATATTCCAGGTCTTTCAATCTTCCCATCAACAGCCGCTCCAATTCATCCTTGTGCTGGTAGTCATGGAACTCCCTTGCTGTGGCTTGGTCAAGAAGCTCTATCAGGGCTTTTGAGAACTTGAGCCTCTGCCCATCGCTCCAGTCACTGTGGTAACCGGTGTCATCTTCAAGATATGTCCTTCTTAGGATTGTGCCGTCGAACCCTGCTGTGAATGTCTCGACAACATAATCGATTGTGCCGTCCGGATCGCCGTCCTCGATCCATAGGGGGTTGTTGTCTAGATGGGCAAGCATGAGTTCGTCTCCGATATCCGGAACCCTATTCGCGTTGTTATCATAGAATTCACAGAGATAATGTTCGAATTCCCGCACTTGATTGCTTATCAAAATGCTATGCAGATTGTCCTGTTGCGGCGAATAACACTCTAAGAACCTCTCGTCGCGGGGTGGGTCTTCCAGTGCCTTCCAAGCGAGTATGCTGATGTCCCTTTTGATATGCTCCTGTCTCGAGAGCGGCTGCTCCTGGCGGATTGGATGGGTTGACGATGCGGCCCTTTGATACTGAGGTGCGCACCCGGCCAGGATGAAAGCCATTGCAGAATAGAATACTTTATTGATGAGATACCCGGTCTTCATGCCATTGGTAATATTCTCAAATATAAAAATATTATGGTATTTGTTTAGCTGATTAGGACTTATTCTCTAGTCTGATATATATTTTAGCGTTGCTAAATTCATAAATAGTAGTTAGCTACATTGTAGCTAAAATGAAGCGCAAGAAAGTTGAGTGTGTCCTCACGGGCTACGAAATGCTTGAGAAAGAAGTCACGAAAAGCGGCAATAGTGGCCGCGTGTATGTGCCCATTGATTGGATAGGAAAAAATGTCAAGATAATCTTAATTGAACCATGATGCTCGTCGACAGACAGGATTACAAGAAGAAGTCGAAAGATGAACTTATTGACGATATTCAAGACGCATTTAATGAAATTGATCGTCTTAAACGTGAACTTCGTAAGTATAAGAATCCTAACACTCCATCGTCGGCAAATCCACATCTTAAGCCAGATATCGCACCACACTCGAGTAAGAGGCGCGGAGCACCAAAAGGACATCTTGGCAACACCAAGAAATGGTTTCTTGACGTCGAGAAAATACATATCACGGCAGATGAATGTCCTGGGTGCCACAGCAAAGATATCGAAGTTATCACGACGACAACACAACAAGTTGAGGAAATACCAGCAGAGATTAAACCAGTTGTGCAAGAAGTCATACGTGATGTCAACCAATGCAACAAATGCAAACTTAAGTTCGTCGCCAGCGACGGAACAATACCAAGGCAAGGTCGTTTTGGCATCAATCTCATGGTGCTCACCATCATGCTGCGGTTCATCGTTCGCGGAGTTATGCGAAAGACAGCAAGTTTTCTCGACGCCAGCTTCGCAGTCAAGCTTGCGCCAGCAAGCGTGCAAGCCATCATTTCACGTGCGGCACAAGCAGGAAATGCAGAATATGACATTCTCAAAATGCGCATTCGCGCATCCCAACGATTGCACATCGACGAGACAAGCTTTAGCGTGCTCGGACAGAAGTGGTGGGTGTGGATCTTCCGATCAGACACCGACAAGCTCATCGTCATACGCCACAGCCGCGGCAATAATGTCCTTGAGGAAATACTCGGAAAAAACTACTCTGGCATCGTGCATTGCGACTGCTGGAGAGCATACGATTATCTCGTCAATGCGACGCTGCAACGGTGCTGGGCGCACCTCCTTCGCAAAAGTGCAGAACTCACAAGCGTTGCTGGAAAACATTTCCACGACAAACTCACCGCACTATTCGACGAGACAAAAGCATTCAACAGCAAAGAAAGAACACCACAAGAACGACAAGAAAAATACGACAACATGACAGCAAAACTGCAAAAAATCACCAAGTATTATGCACTATACGATGACTGCAAAGCAGTCACCAAATACATCAACTTCCACATCGAAAGCTGGTTCACATGCATCAAACACGAAAACGTCGAACCAACAAACAACAATGCAGAACAAGCCATAAGAGAAACAGTCATCGTCAGAAAAATCATCGGAGCATTCCGCTCAACACACGGAGTCAAAACCTACGAAACACTCGCATCACTCATCGCCACATGGCAAAGCCAACAAAAAGACATCCGACAAGAACTCCACAGAATGCTTACAACTCAGCTATGCTGAGCTAAACAAATACATATTATGTACTTTTCCGGTCATGGCGGAAATATTCCGGTTTTTTCTGGGTCAAACATAAAAAAAACTGTCGCATGCCAGATAAGATGTTCGTCGAGACCCTTGCTGCTATCGGCTGCGGGATCATGTTCGGCACGCTGAAGGCTTCTGAGAACAATTCTGCCAGCGTATTTCTCGTCGATATACACCCTCCGAGATGCTAATTTAGGCCATGATATCATTACGAAATACAAGCTCGGAAATCCAAATAAAAACAATGAAACAAAATCAGAGAAAACGACCAAATTGGCAGCCAAAAGACGCTAAATAACGAAAAGCAGTTATTGGAAGCCGACGACGATAACCCAGGATATACATTCTCGGAGTGCTATTAGAATCTGATTTTGATACCAAATATACTTATCCCTTTTTTGACAGGTTTAGGTAGCGAATCTCGTTTACATTCTTCTGTAGAACCAGATTTATTCTTAAGCACAATAATAGTTCTTCTCCACCAAACACCACTTAAAGATTGTTTCTTGTTTAGAAATTTCTTAAGTAAAAGATCATATTCAGAGATTATCCCCCCTCCCTTTCCTTGTAAGGTTACTCTTAATAAATGCTGTTTGATATCTGGTTCTTGCACCGAGCAGATGTATTCCCAAATTTTTTCGAATTTATCATCAATATCCTTAAATGCAAGTGTTACATGAAACTTAAAATCCATTTTCGTATAAACGCTTATTCCAGAAATATCATTTATCGCTTTGGAAAGCTCATTGCGAAACTTCTTAAGCGTTACACTGGGTGCAATATCAAGATAGATTACCTTATTGACCTTATCAAAATAATTGAATCCTTGAAGTTTGAAGGGAACAAGAGTATACTTCTTACAAACTCCACCGATTCGTCTAATAACCTCTTTCCTGTTATTTGTTCGAAAGGGTGCTATGAGAGTAATGTGGGGAACCGGTCTTTTTCTTGTAACACCTTTAACATGAAACTTCCTCGCAATGTCAAATATCAGTCTCTTTGCATATTTCCTTGCATAACCATGCAATCTGAATTCAATGAATAGGGTTTCCATCTGATTTCAATCTCGTTTTCTAAGTTTAACTCCTAGTAGCAGTATTGCCAAACCAATAATAACAAAAAAAGTTGAATTCTGAAGAGCCGACCAAAAATTATCAATCCAAGGCAAAGTCAATAGTGGGAGCCAACAGTAAATAACAACGCCAACCCACACACCATCAATAACATCATCTAGCTTCATCCATTCGAATATTAGTTTAAGTGCGATAACTATTAAAATAAAATCTATTAAAATAACTAACCAAGTAAGAAAATGCATGAAAAATTTAAAGATCTTAAGATTGAATGCTAAAAAAACTAACTTCGTTACTATTACACTCGAAAGCGCAACAATAAAATTCCTTATGAATGGTCGTTCTTGTTTCATAACCTTGTTTTGTAGCTTTTTTAGTCCTTGAACTTTTCAATAAGTTCAACCAATTCAAATACCAGTGATAATGGATTTGCAGTTCTTTTAATCAGTTCTTTACCATCATCAACATGTTTTTTCTTAATCATTTTTGCATAGATTTTTGCTTTATTCAACTTTTCTTTGGTTTTATTGTATAACTCAGGATCGCAAGATATATAATCAGCAAATTTATCTTGAATCTTTTTTATCAATGTATCCTTTTCATAAGAACTCGGAAAATAGCCAAAGTGACATAAAATCCAATATTCAAAACAAGGATTTGAAAATGATATGAGTATCTTATTTTTGGTAGCTAATGATTTAGCCCTACCAAACTGTAAGTCAGTATTTGCATCTCTATCAAACACACAAGCAACCAAATCATTTTTTTGGAAATCTTTCCCTCTAGCAATAAACCCAATTGCATCTTGGATTATTCCATCTGCATTCTGATGTCCTGATTTTATAGTTTTTATTTCTAATCTACTGATTCTTTTGTCGATTCGTAATTTGTCAAAATACAATTTTTCCGTTTTCCCTTCACAGATAATCCAAAGCTTCTTGGTTGGTCGTAATCCAGGTCTTCTCATCTCATTTCCTCTAATAAAGTCTCATCTATAAACGGAATACCCCCAACTCTCCCATTTAAGTATGCTCTTTCAAAATCAGCATCTTCTCTAAGTGCAAAATCTAAGAGCGATCTAAGCAGGGTATTTTTATTTGATTCCTTTGAACAAATGTACACTTGATCCCTTCTAAATAAATCTTCATCAAGAAGACCCGTATTATGTGTTGTAAAGATTAACTGAGCATTTGAAACATTCTTTCTATTAAAAAGTCTAATAAGAAGCTTAGAGATATTTGGATGTAAACTAGATTCTAACTCATCAATAATTACAATTTTTCCTGAGTTTATCGCGTCAAAAAACGGGACTAACATCATTATTGTTTTTTGTGTCCCTAAGGATTCTTCTTCAATACCGAAATTTATTAGTGCACTATCCGAATTTTTATGAATAAATGTAGGATTATATACTTCAGCTTCTTCGTGTTTTTGAGAAATATCGCCTCCTTTATTTATCACAAGAGTATTTTTCCACCCTTTTTTCTTGTTAATTTGAATATCCTCAATTCCTCCAAAATCGGTTTTCTTTAGAAAACTCAGAATCCAATTATTGAGTTTTGGATTATCGGAGATTTCCTTGAAGGCCATATTAATATCGTTTAGATAAGGATTAATAGTAATATTGTTAACAATAAACTCATATGCAAGTTTGGTTTCCCCATAACCCAATTGGGTAGCTCTAGATAAATATAGAACATTATCATTCATTTGTTTTTCAATTGTTTTTTGTTGATTCTTGTTAATTGTAAACAAAAACTTCTTTGTTTTTTCTCTTTTGAATATTAAAGATTCTCTGCCTTTTGGCCAATAAAATAAATATTCATCAACAATTCTGTTGTCATCACAAGAGAAACCATATTTATACTTAATTTTCTTATAAATAAATTGTATTTCAAACCTGCTTGGTTTCTTTAAATATTTTGGATCTAATTTAAAGGGCATCCTTTTTGGATTAATATTGTTCAATTTTGTGTCCACATTGAAAGAATGTGAATGTTTAACTAAAGACCATATGAAAAAAACTGATTTAATCAAATTGGATTTTCCTGATGCATTTGGACCATAAATTACTGCTGATCTTAAAATCCTTCCTTTATCAGATTTTATTATATTTTGAGGAAGTTTTTTACTAGCGCTGGAATCCAAACTAAAAGTAATCTTTTCTTTAATTGACAAATAGTTTTCAATGGATATTTCGATTATCATTTTATTAGACAGAAAGAACTACTTATTTATATATTTATCGATTAATTTTGCACAATATCTGCAAAAAACTAAGATAAATCATCAATTTAATGAATTTATTAGAAATTATTGAAATTAACAGGTTGTAATAGTTATAAAAATTTAATCCTATTAAACCATACCTGGCGTCCATATCCCACACGGGCTCTGTAGAAAGTAAGAAAGAATTATAACCTCTGGCAGCCCTCTGGGCTGCCATGAGGGGTGGGGAGGCTTCCCCCACCATG
>Ga0180007_10001458_pt1 | contig 32224 bp, 33 predicted proteins | sample MM_PC_MetaG_FD_121122 | JGI IMG/M metagenome (GOLD analysis project Ga0180007, IMG submission 121122) | Groundwater microbial communities from the Aspo Hard Rock Laboratory (HRL) deep subsurface site, Sweden - MM_PC_MetaG | ecosystem: Environmental > Aquatic > Deep subsurface > Groundwater... | reverse complement strand
CTGAAAAATCAAGCATAAACAAGGCTATTTCTGCTGAAAAATCAAGTATAAACAGTACAGATCAATTCAAATATTTCTGAATATGATTTTTAACTCGCTCAAAAGACTCATCAATCGTCTGTCGTGCGGTATCAACAACAATTGTCGGAAACTTAGGCGGCTCATAAGGATCATCTATGCCTGTAAAATTCTTAATTTCTCCACTCCTTACCTTTTTATATAGCCCTTTTGGGTCTCTCTGCTCACATACATCAACAGAAGCTGAAACATACACTTCTATAAAATTGTCACATTGCTCTTTAACAAAATCTCTTGCTTCCTGATAAGGCGAAACAAAAGAAGAAATAACTATTGTCCCATTTTTTTCCAATAAAGACGCTAAAAAACCAACTCTTTTAATATGGCTATTTCTTTCTTCCTTACTGAACCCGGTATTAGGAAAAACCGAACGAACAACATCTCCATCAAGCCGCTCAACCTTACACCCTTTCTTTATTAAATAATCATAAACTCCATCCGCGATCGTACTTTTCCCCGCGCCGGATAATCCCGTAAACCATAAAACAAAGGGTTTAATCTCTTTCTTTCCAAATTTAATTTTGTTCCATGTACGTTCATGGAAAAAATAAAAAATCATTTTACAAACAGCTTCTATACCACCAATAAATAAAGCGACTTCAATTTTTCTGGTAAAAACAAATACTAACGACGTAGTAATTATCGTCGCGAATATCCTCCATGAAATAGTCTTTAGGACGGATCTAACATGTGTTTCGTACTGCATAATCTCAACCTACATTCTCATATCCCTACCTATCATAGGAACTTTTTCTTTCGGTTTATGATTAATAAATCTATTAAACATAACCACAAAATCAATAAACTCATCCGCGGAGCTCTTAGACATTTTTTTCTTTATCGTTAACTTATCCGCCTTCTTCCTTTTCTTATTGTTAACCATTCTTATCCCTCAATCTATTAAAGTCAGCATCCAAATCAAATAATAAAAAATGCTTTTTTATAATATCCCATTTTATATTTTTCTTATTCGCTTCCGCTAGCTGCTCAATATCACTCCAATCCATACTCTTACGGCTAGGATTATTCACAACTGCCTGCACCTTTAATCCAATCAAATCTTCAGGAATCAACACTTTTATCGTGATTTTATTATCAAAAATTTTTCTTACGACACACCGCTTTAACATTTCCTTCGACGGTTTTCGAAACGCGTATAGGAAATCTATCTCTCCTAATAAATATTCTTCTCCTTTATACTGAGCAACGTTATCATCTTCGTAAAAACATTTATATTTATGCTTACGCATAATATCTTTCATCTTCAAACACTTTTCTTTATCTATCAAGAAATCCAAATCCGCTGTGGCTCTAACCACACCCCACAAACCTAAAGCAAATCCTCCTATTAACGCGTACTTTACGCGACTCCTTTCAAAATCATTAATAATTCTTTTTAAAACATTCTCAAAATCCATAGTTATTTAAAATGATCTTTTAAAGCTTCTATAATAAACTCTATCTCCTCTTCTTTTAAAAAAGGATGAATCGGCAAAGTTAAAACTCTCGATAATACATCTTCGCTATTTTTTAAATCACCACAAACTTTCCCACGCTTAAACGCCGCCATTTTATGAAGAAGTACGGGATAATAAACTCGCGACTCAATACCCTTGGAATTAATATATTCTAAAAGCTTATCCCTATCAGCATCTACTTTTATGGTATACAAATGATAGACATGGTTAAGATTAGCTATCTGCTTTCTGCTATCAGCTGTCAGCTTGGGAACTTGTATTTCCTTTACTGAACTAAACGCATCATCATATCGTTGAGCAACACCCCTTCGTAATTCATTAAATTTATCGATATGTTTTAATTTAACGTTTAAAATAGCGGCCTGAATTGAATCCAGCCTCGAATTATATCCGGTAAAATCAGCATCATATTTCTTCTTCTGACCATGATTTCTTAACACCCGAGTAAACTCGGCTAGTTCTAAATCATTAGCCACAATCAACCCTCCATCCCCGCAGCCACCCAGATTTTTTGATGGAAAACAGCTAAACGCTCCTATATCCCCTAACGTCCCCACTCTTTTGCCTCTATATTCAGCACCAAACGCCTGCGCCGTATCTTCGACTACAAACAAATCATTATCTTTCGCTATTTCCAAAATACTATTCATATCTGCCGGTAATCCATACAAATGCACAGGAATAATACCTATTGTATTTTTAGTAACAGCTTTCTTTATTGCCTCAGGACAAATATTATATGTATCAGGATTTATATCAACAAATACAGGAGTAGCTCCGCAGCGAACAATTGCTTCGGCTGTCGCCACAAAGGTAAACGGCGTTGTTATAATTTCATCTTCTTTATCAAAAAATTCTTTACCTTTCAGCTTCAACGCTAACGCGCTCAATGCGAGAACTAAGGCATCAGTTCCCGAAGCAACGCCAAAAGCAAATTTTACTCCCAGATACTTTGATGCCTGATGTTCAAATTCCTTTACCTGCGGCCCTAAAATCCAACGCTGTGATTCAAAACATTCTCTAACGGCTTTATCAATATCTGTCTTTAAATATTCATACTCGCGTTTTAAATCTAATAATGGTATTCTCATCTTCACTCCTTAATGCTATTTATATACTCTTTAGTTTCACCAATTAATTTATCAAGAAGTTTAAATGTTTATTTTTTATCCTCTCATATATTCCCAACGCCTGTTTTTCATCATATATATGCGAAGTCTTATTCCTATCCTCCAACATTTCTAACCACCCCTGCCCTTCCTTAATAAGACCGAATTTAAACGCCTCTTTTATTACCATACGCGGCCAACGCGCGAAAACATTGTTGTTTTCCAATATAGCATTAGCTAGTTTCCATGACAACTCAAAAGTAAACTCAAACCGCTGAATTGTCCCATCAACTACCAAACTGGTCAAAGAAAAATCTCCATTTAACGCTTCCCGCAATCGTTCTACAGCGTTACTAAAATCATCAAAAAACTCATCAATCCTTTCCAGAGTCATAAATAACCCTCCCTTTATTTAAAATGTTCTTTTTAAGTCTCTCCTTAGTTATCGTGTAAAAATTAAGCACATCAAACTTCAATGGCGTAGGTACGTCTTCATCTAAATTCAATTTTACTACAGCAATATCACTATCTGTCCAATCTCTGCCGAAAATCGCGATATCTATATCAGAATTGTATTTAAATACTCCCTGGGCCCTTGAGCCAAAAATAACGATTTTCTCCGGCTCTTTACGATCTAAAATGATTTTGATAATCTGGCTTACCAATTCGTTTGTTAACCCAAATATTGAATCCTTACTCATTAATCACTCTCTTAAAATAATCTATAGTTCTCTTTAAACCTTCTTCCAAACAAACTTGCGGCTGCCAATTCAATAATTCGCTAGCCTTACTGATATCAGGCCGTCTTTGTTTCGGATCATCTTCTGGTAAAGGCAAAAACTTTATCTTTGATTTCGAATCCGTTATTTTTAAGACTATCTTAGCCAACTCGCTCACCGTAAATTCGCCGGGATTACCTAAATTTAAAGGCATCTGATAATCGACTTCAGTCATCCTTATTATCCCTGAAACTAAATCATCCGCGTAACAAAAAGATCTCGTCTGATTACCTTCTCCATATATGGTTAAATCCTGCCCTTTTAACGCCTGCACGATAAAGTTAGAAACAACTCTACCGTCATCAATCCGCATATTAGGGCCATAAGTATTAAAAATACGAATAACTCTTACATCTAAATTATGCTGACGCATATACGCGTACACTAACGCCTCCGCTCCTCTTTTAGATTCATCGTAACAGGACCTTACTCCTATAGAATTAACATTGCCCCAATATTCTTCCGGCTGAGGATGAACTAAAGGATCCCCATAAATTTCAGACGTCGACGCCAAAAAAAACTTAGCCTCACTTTTCTTAGCCAAACCTAAACAATTATGCGTTCCCAGAAGCCCTGATTTAAGAGTCTTAATAGGATGCTTTAGATAATATTTTGGCGAAGCCAGTGAGGCGAAATGGAAAACCCAATCTATTCTCTCATCTATATATAAAGGCTGAGAAATATCATGTTCCATCAACTTAAAATTAGAACTACTTAACAACTCTTTCACATTTTCTTTAGATCCGGTAATAAAATTATCCACACAAATAACAGAATTATCTTGATCTAAAAACCGCCGGCATAAATGAGACCCAATAAACCCCGCTCCACCTGTAATCAATACATTCATAGCTCTCCTCGAACAGCGTTTAGCGCGTAGCGGGTAGTAAATACTTTTTGTTTTTCTCTATCCGCTCTACGCTCTACGCTCTACGCTATCTCTTTGGTATTCATCTTCTAATCTTTCTATATCGTCCTCTTCTAAATAATCACCACACTGAACCTCAATTATTTTCAATACTGTATCTTCATTATTTTCTAAACGGTGTACACTGTTCTTAGAAATATAAATACTTTCATTAGGCTTTAAACAATACGTTTGTCCATCATTGGCAACTTGAGCTTGTCCCTCAACAACAACCCAATGCTCACTTCTACACTTATGTTTCTGAAGGCTTAATTTTTTATAAGGCAAAACCTCAACAAGCTTAACCTTAAACCCTGCTCCTTCATTCAAAACGGTATAACAACCCCACGGCCTTTCTACTTTCATTATTATTTCATTTTAAATTGCAAATTTACCATTTACCATTTTAAACTGAATTTAGTTTTCTATTTTTCCAATTTAAAATGCTAATTTTTCAATGATAAATTTAAAATGATTTTATTTGTTTTCTACCCACTCAACCGTCCTCTTCAAGCCCTCCTCAAACTCAACTGCCGGCTTAAACCCCAACAACGCTTGAGCTTGCGATATATCCGCGTGTGTCCGAAAAACATCCCCCACCCTTGGAGGAGTAAACACCGGCTTTATAGATTTATTTGTAGTTTTATTAATGATCTCTACTAAATCCAAAATTGAATGCGTCTTCCCACAAGCCACATTCAAAACACTTCCCCCCACCCCAACTGTCACTGCCGCTAAAATATTTGCCTCAACCACATTATCTATATACGTAAAATCTCGAGATTGCTTACCTGTACCATGAATTGGAGGTTGCCTATCTTTTAAAATACAATCAATAAACTTAGGAATAACAACAGCATAATCATCATCTAAAGCCTGCCGCGGCCCAAAAACATTAAAATACCGTAATGATACTGTTTCTAATCCAAAGTTTTGGCTATAAATACGACAATAATACTCTCCCGTTAACTTACTCAAAGCATACGGAGAAATCAATAGTGGGTACTGGCCTTCGGTCTGCGGAAACTTATCCGTATCTCCATAAATAGAACTTGACGAAGCAAACACCACCCTCTTAACCTTATTAGCTTTAGCCGCTTCTAACACATTCAACATCCCATTAATATTAACCTCATTATAATCGTAAGGATTATTAAATGACCTAGGAACACTTCTCAATGCTGCCTGATGAAAGATAACATTGACCCCCTTACAGCTTTGGAGGCAATCATCATAATTCCTAATATCCCCTTCTATCAATCGATATTGACCATCGCCTAAAGTAAGATCATTCACAAAAGATAAATTTTCTCTCTTTCCGGAAAAAAAATTATCAAGAACCACTACAGAATTTCCTTCTTTCAACAAACGCTGGACAATATGAGATCCAATAAATCCCGCGCCACCCGTCACTAAAATCTTTTTGGTTTTTAAAGAATTAATCATATTCGCCTCTCTATTAGCGGACAGCGGCTAGCGTATAGGAAAATTTTACTCTACGCTATCCGCTATGCGCTAAACGCTATTTATAGTCTTTTCACATTCCCAAAATCATGCTTATACACATTACGCGTATCAAAAATAAATTTAGCGCTCTTTTGCAAGATATCATAATCCACATCAGAATGATCCGTGGCAATAACAATACAATCGTAATTTTTTAAATTATCAGCCGAAAAATCAATCCCTTTCGAATGAATACCGGCAATCTCTAAATAAGGAATTAATGGATCATAAAAATCTAATTTTTTAGTTCTTTTCTGTAACTGCTCAATTATATCTAAAGAGGGAGACTCTCTCAAATCCTTTACGTCTTTCTTGTAAGTAACCCCTAAAACCAAAACACTTGATTCCTTCAACGCCACTTCTTTCTCTCTTAATAACTCCTCTACTTTATCAATAATATACTTGGGCATAAAATGATTAATATAGGAAGCTAAGTCTATCATCTTTGTCTTAAACCCTAACTTTTTAGCTTTCCAGGATAAATATAATGGATCACAGGGAATACAGTGGCCGCCTGTTCCCGGCCCGGGATAAAAAGGCATAAATCCAAACGGCTTTGTCTTTGCTGCTTCTATTACCTCCCATACGCTTATCCCTAACTTATCACATACTATCGCGAATTCATTGGCTAAAGCGATATTTACTAATCTGAAAGTATTTTCCAATAACTTAGATGTTTCAGCGACTTCCGGACTTGAAACTGTAAAAACTTCCTCCATGATTTTAGAATACAACGCCGAGGATAATTGTGTAGATTCCTCAGACAACCCCCCTACAACTTTGGGGATTTTTGTAGGTGGAAAATCTTTATCTCCAGGATTAACTCTCTCGGGAGAAAAACAAAGAAAAAAATCCTCCTCTTCCTTCAACCCGGACTTCCTCAAAACCGGCAATACTACTTCTCTTGTAGTCGTAGGAAAAGACGTACTTTCTAAAATAACTAACTGCCCTTCCTTCAAGTATTTTTTTATCATTTTGCTAGCTTTTACAACATAAGAAATATCCGGTATTTTCACTTTTCGTAAAGGTGTCGGCACGCAAATTATAACCACATCGCAATCACCTAAAACGCTCTTTGCTGTCGTAGGCAAAAATTTATCTTTATTTATTAAATCCAGAACTGTTTGAGCCTCAACATCAACAATATATTTTTCTCCATTTTTTAATTTTTCAATTCGTGAAGAACTGGTGTCAAACCCATAAACAAAATATCCATATTGGCCAAAAGCAACAGCCAAAGGAAGCCCCACATAACCCAAGCCCACAATACAAATCTTTGCCTGTTTATTCTCAATCTTCTCTTTTAATACCTGATAACTATCCATAACGTCTCATTTTAAATTTACCATTTACCAATTAGCATTTTTAATTTTTAGATATTAATTATTTTAAATGCTAAATTTAGAATGTTTATTGGGGCATTTCTACTAAACAATATTTTTTATTATCCTCTTCACTAAATACTAGATACTAACAACTAGATACTATTCACTATCGACTAAACTATCTTCCCATCCCAATATACTCAAAACCTAAAGCCTTCAACTCATCCCGTTGGAACATATTTCTGCCATCGGCAACTAGAGGATATGCCATGGCTTTTTTTGCTTTTTTAAAATCTAAATTCTTAAACTCTTCCCACTCAGTTAAAAAACAGACACAATCCACGCCCCTTAAGGCTTCTTGCGAATTTTTAGAAAACTTGATCCGCTTATCCTTAAACAACTCTTGAGCCTCATCCCTAGCTTGCGGATCGTAAAGTGATAATATTGCCCCTTCTTTTAATAAAGCCGCTATAATATCAATAGCCGGCGCGAACCTCATATCATCGGTGTCGGGTTTAAACGAAAGCCCTAAAACAGCAATTTTCTTACCCTTTAGAATCCACAAGTGTTCTTTGATTTTCTCAACGAAATAGGAACGTTGCTCCTCATTTATATTTTGAGCCTCTTTAAGCAACCTAAAATCATACCCTAATTTCTTAGAAATGTAAATAAAAGCTTCTAAATCCTTAGGGAAACAAAATCCGCCATATCCAACTCCGGCATCAAGGAAATCTTTGCCTATCCTTTTATCCAACCCCATCGCCAAAGAAACCTTACTAACATCGGCGCCGGCCAAATCGCAAACTCTTGATACAGCGTTAATAAACGAAATCTTTGTAGCAAGGAAAGAATTAGAAGCATGCTTAATCAATTCAGCGGTGTTTATATCGGTAACAATCACAGGAGCGTCAATCGTGGCATAAATTTCTTTTAAAATAGTCTCCGCCCGTTTTGTTTCAACGCCGATAACAATTCTATCAGGATAAAAGAAATCATACACCGCTTTACCTTCTCTTAAAAACTCAGGATTTGATGCCACATCAAACTCAGCATTGTTTTTTCTATAACGATAAATTGTTTCTTTAGCGCGCTGACCGGTTTGAACAGGAACCGTAGACTTTGATATTACTAATTTATAATCTCCGTCTAAATTTTTGGCTACAGCTCTAGCAACATTTTCAACAGAAGTAAGGTCAGCTGACCCATCCGCCTGAGGCGGAGTTCCTACAGCGACAAATATCACATCAGATTTTTTTATTCCCTCATCTAAAGACGTGGAAAAAACCAAATTACCGCGCTTTAGATTTTTTTTTACTAACGGCGCCATTTGGGGCTCATAAAACGGCATTATCTCTTTTCTTAAAGCGCTTACCCGTTTCTTATCATTATCAACACATATAACCTTGTGCCCTAACTCGGAAAAACAGGCAGCGGCGACTAACCCAACGTGCCCTGCACCCACTACGCAAAGGTTGTAAACTTTAATGTTTTTCTTATGACTCATAATTAATATCTCCTTTTTGCTCCCTTATAACTTTCATCAAACACAACTTCCATATCAGGAAACGCTTTTAAACTAAAAATCATCCAGACAGAATTATTATTAACGCCCTCTCTTTGTTTATCCATTCTGTATCCTAAATCCAGCCACCAACAGTGTAAATCCAGTCTTACTCCAAACATTCTTTCCAGCAAATCCCCTGTGTTATGCTCAAAACGCAGGTAATTTTTAAAATTTACTTTTGGTAAAATCTGATATTCAAGATTAAAAGTACCCTGTGTGCTACTATGGCGAGCATATCTGTGACCTAAAGAAACAACATATTTTCCTTCACCACTGGTATCTTCAAACTTAAGGTCAACATTGACGCTAGTAATTCTTCTATCAGCAACAGTATAAACCTTGCTGGCATTTAAAGATATCCCTTCGACAGGATAAACTTCCAAATTTGTATTTACCGTCGTAAACCTACTCGCAGCTCCTTCGGGATGAATAAGATAATTTACTGACGGGCTAAAATATAAAAAGTCCCAAACAGTACCCTCTTCTGTCTTTGCTTGTAATTTATTACTCAAGCTAAAAACCGCTGATTCTGCCCTAGTAATACTATCTTTACCATCAAACGATAAGACATTGGTATTAGAAACTGTTGGATCGTGTTTATATGAATAAGTAACATTTGGCGTTACCACATGCCGCATCAGTTTTACTTTTTTCCCTAACATATTAAAATTCGCGCCAAATACCTTATATAGCTTTGTGTTTAAATCGGTCCCTGTCTCAAACGCTCCCCGCCAAAGCCCTTCATCACCAAAGGCGTCTTTAGAATACACGTTGGCGTACCCTCCTATATAAGGGTTAAGACTCAACCACTTTAGCTTACCATCATAACTCAACGTACTATGCGAGTAAAATCGGTCAACATCCTTATCTACATCTGAATGGGCTGTTTTACTGGTTAAATTACCTAAAGCCGCCTGGGACTCAAAATAAAATTTACTTGCCCCTAAATTTTGCCGGAACAAATTGTACTCTACCTGCGGCAAATATTCTACTTGAGAACTATAATGATTCACTCTCTTTTGCGTAAGTAAAGACACTGAAGAATTAGAAAAAGAATAATCAATAAGGTTATACGATAAAGGATTCGGATCAACTTCGTATTCGCGAAAGAAAAAATCTTTCACAAAATTATCATCGGAAAACTTATGAAACTCACTTTTTATAGACAACCTATCTATTGGATTCCACTCATGAGAAATTTGCGCGCGATACCGGTCATCTTCCAAATACTTCTCTGCCGTATTCCTTCGTTCGGGATACCGCTTAAACAAATCCCCTCTTAACTCTCTATCGTAAGCCTCATCCTGAATAGCGTAATACTTAATCAACGCCTCCCCAAACTTAGCACTATCAGTCTTATGAGATATACCCACACCTAGCTTTCGCTTATCATACCAGTCAACATGCAACTTTCCTCTATTGTCTTTATTAAGGTCATATCTTACGCTATTGCGCACAAAACATCCACCCAACTCTCGATCCTTACCGGGAACTATCTGAATAGGAAACCATTTATCTTTAAGCGAATGCGTAAAATAAGGCAAATACATAAGCGGAACATCCAATACTTTGAAAACCACATCTCTTGCGATAATCCTATCTTTTGGATACACCGTTATACGGCGCGCGGTTATTTTATAATGCGGATTTTTTAAATCACAGGTAGTAAAATAACTTTTTCTTTTAAGAATAAACTTCTCATCACCAATTTTATCCGCGCTCTGGGCTTCACCGTAGATAGGAGGATCTTCCATTCTAACATCTACAATTTGGGCATCTTTAGTCTGGAAATTAAAAACCACATCTTTGCCATAAATAGTAGAAATTTTTTCTTCCTCCTCATCTTTTCCCTCAACGGCCACGACCTCTGTCTTTACTATCTTCACATTCCCTTTTAAATGCGCCAGATAGGTCTTGGCATCATAATCAATTTCATCACAAAACAAAGTAATATTATTATTAGTGACCCTCACATTTCCTTTAGCGACAATTTGTCCTTTACCATGAAGATAACTAAGCTCATCTCCATCAATGATTACTGGAACCTTTTCTCCTTTTGGCTGCGCCAAATCTTGCTTCTCGTCTTCCCATGTTTTTTCCGCGGACTCTTCCTGAGATAGTGAATCTATTTCCTGATTTTGGAAAACTTCCAGCTGGTCTTGTTCTATCCCATTGGGGTATTCCTGATAATCATAAACCTCTCCTTGCCCTTCCTCCTGCGCTTGCGCGAATGCCGCAAAAGAACAGACAACAGACAACAGACAACAGACAACAGACTTCCTTAAAATTTTTCGAAGAAAAATTTTAAGCTGCCAGCTAATAGCCGATAGCCCTTGTTTACCTTCCGTCTTCTGTCTTCTGTTTTCTGTCATCTGTTCTCCGATTTCACACAATGCTCATTCAAACTCTTATTCAATTTATCCCAATCGCTAAGAGCCCTCTGTATTCCAATGTCTGTTAAAGAATTCTTCATTATTTTCTCTATGAATAATTTCATAATTATCATCCTTTAAAAAATCCGAATATCGAATATCGCACTTCAAAACACTATCAAAATCATAATGACATAAATTCTAAACTTAGATTAAAAATTTTGTTTTTAAATTTATAATTTTGATCATTCGAATTTGTTTCGTATTTCTAATTTCGTGCTTCGAATTTATATCCGCTATATGCTATTTTCTTTTGCCAATAGCCCCGCGCCAATAATTCCTGTGTCTTTTAACTTCGCTCTTACTAACTTTAATCCTTTTACCTGCGGCCACATCGCCTGTTGCCTAATAACTTTCCAAACCATCGGTTTAAATAAGCTAAACGCCCCAGAAACTCCGCCGCCAAAAACAATAACTTCAGGATTAAACGTATTCACCATACCGGATAAAAACATTCCTAATCCTTTAGAAAAGCTTATCCACACAGCTAAAGCGCTCGCTTCTCCTGATAACGCTCTATCATAAATTTCCTTAACGTCTTTTACTTTAGTATTTTTTTTACGTTTTCTATAATCTTCTAACAAATATCTATTTCCCACTAGAGTTTCAATACAACCTCTACCGCCACATCCGCATTTTCGCCCCATTATATCAACCGGCATATGACCTAATTCAGAAGCACTGGTTCTTCCCTCTAATATCTTCCCATCTAAAATAACCGCGCCCCCCAACCCTGTCCCTAACGTTAGAAATATCGCGCGACGTCTATCTTTGGCAGCTCCAATTTTGGCCTCAGCTAAAGCAAAAAGGTTAGCATCGTTATCTATATATACAGGCAATCGAAGTTCTTTTTGCAAAACAGTTCTTAACGGATAATTTTTCCACCCTGAAACATTAGGCAGGTAATAGATAAAACCTTTATTTGTATCAATAATTCCTGGCGCGCCAATACCAACAGCAGTAATTTTATAACGGCTAAAGCGAAACAATAACTTCTTTATCTCACTTATAAATACTCTTTTATCTTTTAACTTCGAGGAAGAAAACACTTCTTTTTCTACAATTCTTCCTTTACCATCAACTACGCCGGCTTTGATATAAGTTCCGCCCCAATCAACACCTAAAAAAACTTCCATCCCATTATTTTATCCGATAATCCTTATTTTTCAATTAAAATATCTTATATTCCTAGGAGGCAATCCCTCGTTTACTCACCCATTACTATATTCCTCTCTTAGGCTCACCATCAAAAACCGTAATCTCCGGGCGCGAAAAAATAAAGTTCACAAACAACAGCGTTACAGTTGTGTATCACAACGAATAATTTACAAACAGTTTGAAGATCTAACATTTAAGGATAGCGGTTAATTGATACCTTTTAGGAAAGATTTACTACTTTCAAATTTCTAACCTCTATTTAACATCGTTTCGCGATACTAAATTGGTCGGGAAGGTGGGATTTGAACCCACGACCTCTTGATCCCGAACCAAGCGCGCTAGCCGAGCTGCGCTACTTCCCGAACCATCTTAGTATTTAGTTGTTAGTAACAATAATACAGATAATTATGCATAAAAAATATTAATCTTAATTTCTACTAAACACTACCTCTTACCTTAAGGAGCTGATCAAATTCTATATTTAAAGTTTCTCCTATTTTCTTATATTTTAAATTTGTATGTTCATAAGTAAAGGGGATTAACTCTACAGAAAAATATTTCGCTAAAATTCTTTTCACCGTAAGAGATATCCCTTCTAAAGCTATTGATCCATTTTCTAGAATAAAGTTTCTATCCTTTGATAACAATTCAATATCTAGGCGCCAAAAATTTTTAATTTTAATTTTTTTTATTAGCTTAGCTTCCCCATCGACATGCCCCAAAACAAAATGACCGCCCAATTTATCTCCCACTCGCAATGCTAGTTCAAGATTAACATACCCGGACGTTCTTATCTTTTTCAAATTAGTTTTTTTCAAGGTTGAATCTATGGCATCAAAAAAAAGCAAACACTTTTGTTTTTTAACTACCGTGAGACAAACCCCATTAATAGAAACGCTATCACTAACCTCACAATTACTCCAAAGATCATTTGACCTTATCACTAACTGCGTCGTGCCTCTCTGTTTAACTATTTTCTCAACTTGTCCAACTTCTTTGATTATTCCTGTAAACATAAGCTTCTATTTTTCCCAACTAAGAAAAACTTGAAAATACCGATAAATAAAGAATTTTCAATGAATTACATTACAATGAAATCGAACAGATTATACCATATACCCGCTAAAAAAGGAATACTGAAGATAGATACCAGACGCCAGAAAACAAGATAAAAAACATATTTTTAGTATTCCATCCTTAAGCCTCAGTTTTCAGTCCTGAAGTATTCGGTCTTCTGAATAAAAAAAACCCCGCGTATTTCTTCGCGGGGTTTTATCAACCTTAAGGTGTTCTATTCGTTTCTTCTTCTTTTTCTTTGCTGCTTTTTTCGTAGCGGTTTTTTTCTTTGCTGCTGCTTTCTTCTTTGCCATGAATCACCTCCTTTTTTTTATCCGACACACTATCGGTTAATGCTATATTTTTAATTTAACAAATTAAAAAGATTTGTCAATAGTTTTTAAGCTTTTTTTAAAAAAAATTAATTTTATCTTTTAAAATTTGCTAGCTAAAAAATATAAAAACCAAAAAAGAATTATTCTTTAACTTTTTTGGCAGGAGGGATTTTTATTTTTTTCGCGTCGCTCCATAAACATTCAAGATTATACAAGTCTCTCGCTTCTTCAATAAAAATATGAAAAATTACATCTACCATATCCATAAGAATCCATTGCGGCGCGTCGTCTTTTTCTATATGGGCGACTCTTATCTTTTCTTTCTTACACTTATCTTTTATTTCATCACAAATAGCTTCAACCTGACGACTATTATCCGCTGAACAAATAATAAAATAATCACAAAGCCCGCTGGAAGCGCTCACATCTAAGATTATAGGATTAATTGCTCCTTTAGACACTGCCCAATCCACTATTTTAAATATTTTATCTTTACTTCCTGCTTTCTTCTTACTATTACTCATATTAAAACCTCTTCCTTTTTTATTTAATTACGTCCTTTATTTTTTTCTCAATATCATTATTAAAATCACCGATACACGCTACACACATATTTTTAACCGAAAAAATTTCGCGGGATAATTCCCTAATTTGATAAGCATCAATAGCCCTAATCTTCTTCTTAATTTCATTTAAAGTATAAATCCTTCTTGTCGATAAATACGACTCTGCCAAAAAGAACATCCTTCCTCCCGGCCGCTCTAACCCCATAGCCATTTGCCCTAAAAGATAATCTTTTGCTCTATCGACCTCCTTAAGCGAAACTAATTTTTCTTTTAACTTTGTTAATTCTTTCAAAATACTGCTAAGCGCTACGGTTATTTTACTTTTATCTAACCCCAAATGAACGGCAAATGCCCCACTATCCCTATACTTTCTAACTTCAGTAGAAATATCATAACACAACGCCCGCCGCTCCCTTACTTCCTCAAATAATCTACTACTCATATTTGCCCCAAGAATAACATTTATAAGGTCAGCAACATACCGCTCTTGACTCAAATAAGAAACGCCTCTAAACCCTAAACAAAGATGAGCCTGCGCTAATTCTTTTTTTTCAACGTTTATATGAAATCCCCGTAATGACGCGGGAATATTTCTTCTAAACCGCGCCCGATCAGATATCTTTTCAACTTTTTGCCCGATTAAATCTATAACCTTTTTCTCATCTAAATCTCCTGTACAAGAAACAACCATATTAGATGGCAAATAAAATTCTTTTTGAAAAGAAGTCAAATCGCATTTTTTTATTCTCTTCACAGTTCCCTCATACCCTATAACCTCATCCCCTAACGGGTGCGTCTGCCAAAGAAGCTGATCCAAGGACATAGTCACCCTTGCCGAAGGAAGGTCGTTGTACATCTTTATTTCCTCTAAAATTACATTGCGCTCTTTTTCTATTTCATTGCTGTCCAAGAGCGGATTCATCACCATATCTAAAAGAATGTCTAACGTTGGGTTCAAATTCTTATTCAAAAAATAAGCGTAATATCCTGTTAATTCCTGAGAAGTAAAAGCGTTTAACGCCCCTCCACGCCCTTCAATCTCTCTTTTAATCTTGCGATAAGAGTATTTTCTGCTTCCTTTAAACACCATATGCTCTAAATAATGAGCGATGCCCTTCTCTCTTTTCTTCTCAAACCGGGAACCGATCCCCAAGAACACCCCTAGAGAGGCGGTTTCTATTCCTTTGAAAGGAGAAAAAATAAAAGTTACTTTGTTAATTTTTGTTATGTTATACATATTTAATACTAGGTTGACACTGAGTTAACAGATTGCTTAAAGAATCAAAAACAATTTTATTCGGGAGGCTCTGACCCTTAAAAGCATGGTATCCTTCCCGAAGGGAAGGATTTTTAAGGGTGAAGCGCCAGTAAAAATCCTCGCAGGGGATTTTTACGATCCCGAGAAAATTCGTTTTTTGATTCTTTAATTTTCAGTTCTTCAGTTGTCCTATATAATTTTTTAATTTGTCTAAAAAGTTTTTATCACACGAATAATTTTTTATAAAACTTACAATCTCACTCCCTACAATTACTCCATCACTAAAGGCGCCAACCTCTTTAACCTGCTTGTGAGTATGAATACCAAAACCAACGCATATCGGCACTTTAGTAAGCTTACGCAACCTCTTAATGCGAGAGGCAAGAGACCCATAGGAAAAATCTTGCGGACCAGTTATTCCTGTAACAGAAATATAATAAATAAATCCGCGGCAACAATCGGCGATTTTTTTCGCCCGAGAAATAGGAGTCTTCGGAGTAACAAAAAACACTGTATCTATATCAAATTTTCTAGCCAAACTAATATATTCTTTACTTTCTTCTATCGGTAAGTCCACTACCATCAAGCCCGAAACAGAAGCGCTTTTCATCTGGCGAAAAAATTTATCCATACCAAAGCTTAAGAAAGGATTACAATAGGTCATAATCACCAAAGGAACATCTATTTTGCCTTTTAATTCCCCTAAACACTTAAACGCTCCGGAAACATTAGCTCCTCTCTCTAAAGCTAAAGAAGTAGCCGCCTGAATTACTGGTCCATCAGCTAAAGGATCAGAAAAAGGGATTCCCACTTCAATCAAATCAGCACCGGCATCAGCAAGGGTTAAAATTATATCTTTAGTATGCTTTTCCGTAGGAAAACCATAAGGAACATAAGCGATAAACGCCTTCCTGTTTTCTCTTCTTAACTGCTCAAATTTATCTTTTATCCGCATATTTTTTATTTTTATCGAACAGCCCTTAGAAATATCCCCTACTTCTTTTCTTTCGCCTATCTCCTCTCTCCTTTCTTCTCTCTATTTCCCTTGCCCCTTGCCCCCTGACCCTTGGCCCTTTTGTTTATATATTCCTGCACAATTTCTAAATCTTTATCACCTCTACCGGAAAGGCAAACTAAAACTATCTTGCCGGCTGCTTTCTTGGCTAACTTCTTAAGATAATACACCGCATGCGACGACTCAAGAGCGGGGATTATGCCTTCAACTTGGCTAAGCAAATTAAACCCTTTGATAGCGCATTTATCCGTTACTGCCGTATACCGCGCGCGGTTCATTGACTTATAAAAAGCATGTTCTGGACCAACCGCGGGATAATCCAGACCCGCGGCAATAGAATGGGCATTTTTGATTTGACCAAACTTATCCTGCAGCACATACGATTTTGCTCCATGCAACACGCCCACTCTTCCTTTAATAAGCGAAGCAGCGTTAAAACCACTCAACCCAAATCCACCAGCTTCGACACCAATAAACTTAACCCCTTTATCGTTAAAAAAAGGATAAAACAAACCTAAAGAATTACTTCCTCCACCTACACAGGCAACTAAATAATCAGGGAGCCTGCCCTCTTTTTTTAAAATCTGCCTTCTAGATTCTTGCCCAATAACAGCTTGAAAATCTCTCACAATTAAAGGATATGGATACGGGCCTACAGTTGACCCTATAAGATAATAAGTATCACCTACATTAGTAACCCAATCTCTTATAGCTTGGGAACAAGCATCCTTCAATGTTCGCGAACCGCTTTTAACAGGAATAACCCTCGCCCCTAAAATCTTCATTCGAAAAACATTCATCCGCTGACGCCGAATATCTTCTTCCCCCATATAAACCTCGCACGGATATCCAAAAAGGCTAGCCACAGTAGCAACAGCAACCCCGTGCTGCCCAGCTCCTGTTTCAGCAATAATCCGTTTCTTGCCCATAAATTTAGCCAACAAAATCTGCCCTATCGCGTTATTAATTTTATGAGCACCGGTATGAAGAAGATCTTCTCTTTTCAAATAAACCTTCATTCCTAAAAGCTTACTTAAATTATCCGCGAAGTAAAGAGATGTTGGTCTCCCGGCATATTCCTTAAGATAATATGCCACCTCTTCATTAAACTTTTTATCATTCTTTACTTTTTTGTAGGTATCTTCTAACTCCTGTAAGCAACAAGTCAACGTTTCAGGAATAAATTTACCGCCAAATTGGCCAAAATAACCTCTTTTATTTGGAACTTTCATATTCTTTCCTTTTAAAAGGCAGGTTATGAACCTGCCCCTACAATAAATCTTTTGTCTTTCCTATGAATTCGCGAACCAATTTTTTATCCTTCTTGCCTACGCGACTTTCAACTCCACTAGCAACATCTACGGCATAAGGGTTTAACCTTTTTACCTTTAAAACATTATTTGACCTAAGTCCTCCGGAAATAATTACTCTATGGTCTTCTTTTATTAACCGTGAAACTTCTTCTAAGGCTACCTTTGACAAACTACTTACCCCTTTCCTTTTATCCTCTAATTTAACATCAAATAAAAAAGCATCTACCCCTTTATACTTACAAACTGTTTTCTTAAACGGCCTATCTCGATCAAATAAAACTTTTATCACTTTAAATTCCGGCTGAAACGCCCCGCAATACGCCGGACTTTCCGCCCCATGAAACTGCAAAACATCTAAACCGACGGTTCTAGCCGCGGCTAAAACATTATCTTTTTTTTCATCAAGAAAAACACCAACTTTAGTTATAAAAGGCCCCATAAGTCCAGATATTCTGCTGGCATCTTTTACTTTTATACATCGCGGGCTTGCCGGGGTAAAAATAAACCCTACCGCGTCAGCCCCCTGTCTTGAACAAAACAGGGCGTCATCCAAATTAGTAATCCCACAAATCTTTACCTTAACCATTTATATCTTTTCTCCTCTATATTCCTTGTTCCTTGACCCATGCTATCATTTTAAATTTACCATTTACCACTTAGCAATTTAAATTTCCAAATATTAATTCTTCCAAATGCTAATTTTAAAATGTTAATTGGTAAATTTAAAATGCATACCCTTAACCCTTCTTTTACGCGTCTATATGCAACTCTTTTATCTTATCTTCAATACTTTCAGCTTTCATTAAGGACTCACCCACTAACACCGCGTCTACCCCTAGCCCCTTAAGCAACAAAACATCTTTCACCGAATTTATTCCACTCTCGCTAACCCTTATAACATCAGAAGGCAAAAAAGGTATTAACTTCTGAGTCTGCATCAAATCGACTCTTAAAGTATGTAAATTACGGTTATTTATCCCTATGATTTCAACGCCAGTTTTCAACACTTTTCTTAACTCTTTTTCAGTATGAACCTCTACCAACACATCCATGCCTAAATCTTTACTTAAAGCATACAACTGGCCAAACTTAACCTCATCCAATATACGCATAATTAAAAGAATAGCGTCAGCACCAACAGCTCTAGACTCTAACACCTGAACTTCTTCTAAAATAAAATCTTTACGTAAAACTGGCAAATCTATTGCCTTCTTAATATCCTCAATATAATTAATCTTTCCTAAAAAAAACTCCTCTTCTGTAACCACCGAGACCGCGTTTACTTTTGATTTTTCAAACTGTTTAGCAATATCCGTAGGAGAAAAATCTTTACGCAATACTCCCGCCGACGGCGAAGCTTTTTTCACCTCTCCTATCAAAGAAATCTTACCATCTCTTTTTATCGCTTTTTTAAACGAATTTGGCGTCGATGCGGTCTTAGCTAAAGACCTCAACTCTGCCTCATTCTTTTTTAACACCTCAATCTTTTTCTTTTGTGATTCTATAATTACCGATAATATTTTATTCATTACTTCACCCTAAATTATTCCTTAAAAACTTTTTGAACTCTGTCAGTTTACTTTTAGCCTCACCGGTATCAATCAATTGAGCTGCTAACTTTACGCCTGCCTTAAAATCATTAACCCTTCCTAAAATATAAAAGCAACAACTGGCATTAGCTAAAACAATATCTCGTCCTGATCCTTTTTTCCCATCTAAAACTTCTTTTATAACTTTGGCGCTTGCTTTCGCGTTTTTAACCTTTATCGACGCTAACGTAATTTTTTTGAGCCCGAAATCTGAAGGATTTAAAGTGAAATTTACTATTTTTTTATTATTTACAAACGCTACCCGCGTAGGCCCAGTAAGAGAAACTTCATCTTTTAAATCTTTACCATACACAACAAACGCTCTCTTTACTCCTAATTTTCGCAATACCCTGCTAATAACCGTCACCAACTCCGATTTATACACGCCCAGAAGCTGATAATTTGCTGAAGCAGGATTACACAACGGTCCTAAAATATTAAATATAGTCCGAACAGCAATTTGACTTCTAACAGCAGCTACTTCACCTAAAGCGGGATGATACAACGGCGCGTATAGAAAACTTACACCTACATTTTTAAGCGCTTCCTCCATAAAAGAAGGAGAAGCATCTATTTTTATGCCCAATGTTTCTAACACATCGGCGCTACCGCAACTTGAAGACATAGCACGATTCCCATGCTTAGCCATCGTTATCCCCGCCGCCGCGACAATAAAAGCTACCGCGGTAGAAATATTAAATTTATTGGTACCCGACCCTCCTGTTCCACAAGTATCAAAAATAGGTTCACCCACATCCTCAATACCCATAAAATCCTGCCTAACTTTCACCTTTTTCGCGTACTGGCGAACAACGGACGCGGCAGCAAAAATTTCTTCTTCTGTTTCTCCTTTCATTTTTAAAGCCACCAGGAACGCGGCAATCTGAGAAGGAGTTGTTTTATGCCCAAAAATCTCTTCAAACACAACTTTAGTTTCTTTGAAACTAAGGTCATCACGCTGAGTTAATTTACATATTGCTTCTTTAATCATATATTTAAAAAATTCTTTAAAATATTTTTTCCTTCCTCTGTCAAAATAGATTCGGGATGAAACTGCACCCCATATAAAGGATAATCTTTTTCTTTTATTCCCATTATTATATCATTCTCAGTATGAGCTGTAATAGATAAATTTGAAGGTACCGTTTGCCTATCTATTACCAATGAGTGATACCTCGTCGCGATAAAAGGATTCTTGATGCCTTCAAAGATATCTTTATTATCATGATAGATTAAAGACGTTTTTCCATGCATAATCTCACTAGCTTTTATTATTCGCGCGCCAAACACCTCACCTATACACTGATGCCCCAAACAAACTCCCAAAATCGGTATTTCTTTATAAAACGACTTAATCACTTGACAACTTATGCCAGCATCTTTAGGTCTTCCTGGACCGGGAGATATAACGATTCTGTCTATCTTCAATTTCTTAATCTGGAAAATAGTCAATTTGTCATTACGATAAGTATCAGTATCCGCGCCCAACTCCCGCAAATACTGCACCAAATTATAAGTAAATGAATCGTAATTATCGATTACTAAAACCATAATAATCAGACCATAGACTATAGACCATAGTCCATAGACCTTAAAAAAACTTTAAACCGTAAATACCAACAGACCCCCCCTTAGTTACTTTATAAATTTCTACAGCTAAATTATCTGCAAATTGATAAACTTTTATATTTTTATAATCTCTCATCTTTAGTCAATAGTCGATGGTCAATGGTCGATAGTCGATGGTCAATAGTCGATGGTCGATGGTCAATGGTCGATAGTCTATATTACTGTTTCACTCTCTTTATCTTCGCTCCCAACTTCCTCAATTTATCTTCAATTTTATCATATCCTCTATCAATATGATACACTCTTAAAACTTGAGTTTTACCTTGAGCCGCTAAGGCTGCTATAACTAACGCCGCCGAAGCCCTTAAATCAGAAGCCATAACTTCCGCGCCATACAACTTATCTCTTCCTTCTATGATAGAATAGGGACCATTCCTCCTAACACAAGCACCCATTCGATTAATTTCCGCGACATGCATAAATCTATCAGGATATATTTTTTCCGTAATTAAAGAAATTCCTTCTGCTAAACACAGACACACCATGAACTGCGCCTGTAAATCGGTAGGAAATCCTGGATAAGGTAACGTTGTTAAATTCACAGATTTCATTGCTCCTCCAGGATTCACAGAAATAGAAGATTCCCCCACAACGCACTGAGCCCCCATTCCTCTTGCAGTTTCAATTACCGAAGTAAGATGCCAAGGATTAATATCCTCAATACATAACGGTGAATTAGTTGCCAAACTTGCCGCGATAAACGTGCCGGCTTCAATTCTATCGGGAATAATCTCAACAGTAACGCCGCCTAACACCTTAACGCCTAAGACCTTAATTAAAGGGGTACCTTGACCCTCTACTTGCGCCCCCATCTTTTTTAAAACAAAAACTAAACTTTCTATTTCCGGTTCACAAGCAGCATGCTCAATTAAAGTTACTCCTCGCGCTAAAACCGCGGCCATAACAATATTAGCGGTAGCAAGAACGCTTGACCCAAAAGCTCCTCCCAAATAAATGTGTTTGCCTATTAACCCCTTTGTCGTAGCTACACAATACCCTTTTTCAACAACAATGCTCGCGCCTAATTCCCTTAACCCTTTAAGATGCAAATCAACCGGGCGCACACCAATAACACACCCCCCAGGGAAAGCGACACTCGCTTTCTTCCTCTTCGCCAGAAGTGGCCCTAAACAACAAAATGAAGCACGCATAGTTCTAACTAACTTATAGGGCGCTACATACTCCTTTCCGGAAGTTCTTTTTTTTGCTTTTACAATTAAAACGTTTCTTTGAAACTTTATTTCTTTACCTAAAACTTCTAAAATTTTTATCATTGTGCGAATATCCATAAGATCGGGAACATTTTTAATCACACACTCTTCATCGGTAAGAAGCGTTGCCGCCATAATAGGCAGAGAAGCATTCTTAGAGCCGCTAATTTTAACTGTGCCTTTTAATGATGATTTATGAATTATAAATTTATCCATGCTATCAAACCATAGACCATAGACTATCGACCATAGATTGAAAACCTTTTTTTCGTTCAAAATTTTCCTCTGGAAAATTTTGGTCGATAGTCTATGGTCGATAGTCTATGGTCTTTTTCAAGATGATTCCTCTCCAGTTATTATCGTAATCTTTTATCCACTTTACTATTTTATACCACGCAAAGCGCTCAATCAAACTATTAACTGCTTCTTTCTGATTATACCCAATCTCCATTACTAAATATCCGTCTTTCTTTAAATAAAAAGGCGCCTGTAATAATACTTTTTTAATAATATCTAACCCATCGACCCCGCCATCTAAAGCGACTCTGGGCTCATGGCGTAAAGAACTATCTATAGCTTTAGACTCTACATAAGGAGGGTTGGTAACTATCATAGAGAACTGTTGAGACCTAAACCCAGATAACAAGTCAGACCGTACCAACTTAATATCTGCTTTATGAGAACAGACATTCCATCCAGCTACCGCTAAAGCAGCCGCACTTATGTCGCAAGCAAAAACATCTCGACATTGAGAAGCCACCTTTTTAATACTTATAGCAATATTAGCGCTGCCGCAACATAAATCTAAAACACACTTAATGTTATCTCTATCTATAATATCTAAAGCTTCTTCAACAATCAATTCTGTTTCTTTTCTAGGAACTAACACCGAAGGATTGACTTTAAATTCTATCCCGTAAAACTCTTCCTTCCCCAAAATGTAAGCAAGAGGTATTTTTTCTAAATATAACCTTTTTATATTTTCTAAACATTGAACCTTATCATTATTTAAAAAACCGCTGTCATAAAAAGACCCTAGGCCGCAAGCGGGAAAAAAAGACTTAACAATATACCTTAAATCCCTCGCCATAAAAACACGACTGTTTGAATCAAGCCAACCCTTTAGTCTCATATATTTTCTGTCTTTCTTCTTTAAGGAGTCTTTTCACAAACTCATCAATATCTCCTTCCAAAACAGCTTCCAACCGATGAAAGGTGAAATTTATACGGTGATCAGTTACCCGCCTTTCAGGAAAATTATAAGTCCTTATCTTTTCACTTCTGTCCCCCGTACCAACTTGCCCCCGTCTAGCTTCGGTAATTTTATTTGTTTCTTCTCTTTGCATCCTCTCCATAATCCGAGCTTTAAGAACCCTCAATGCTTTAGCTCTATTTTTAATTTGTGACCGTTCATCCTGACAAGTAACTACTATCCCTGTAGGAAGATGCTGCATTCGCACGGCAGAATCAGTAACATTAACATGCTGACCGCCGGCACCGCTTGCTCGACAAGTCTCTATTTTTAAATCATCTGGATTAATTTTAAGTTCCACTTCTTTCGGCTCTATTAAAACCGCGACTGTCACAGTTGAGGTATGAATTCGACCACCGGATTCAGTAACCGGCACTCGTTGAACACGGTGAACGCCACTCTCAAACTTAAGATAATTATAAGCGCCTTGCCCCTTTACGGAAAAAATCGCTTCCTTAATCCCGCCGATTTCGGTAGAATTGAAACTTAATATTTCCTGTTTCCACCCTTTATTTTCTATACACTTAGAATACATCTTAAACAAACTGGCAGAAAAAAGGGCAGATTCTTCCCCCCCCGAGGCGGCTCTGATCTCAATGATAATATCCCGCTGAGGAGAATTTTCTTCAAATACTTTATTCTCAATATCTTCATCCAACCTTTTTATGTTTTCTTCTAAAACGATTAACTCTTCGCGAGCCAAGCCCTTGACATCTTCATCTTCTTTAGAATCCGAAACCATTTTTTCAAGATGATTCTTCGCCCGCAAATGCTGTTCTTTTTTTTCTGCCAAAGCAAGAAGCTTCTCCAAAAAAGAAAATCTCTTTGCTAACTGCTGATACTTTTCTCTATCGTTTAAGGTTTCTTGGGAAGATAATTGATGAGATAAATCTTGATATTCTTTCTGTAGCTTTTTGATGTTAATCATATGATCAGACCATAGACTATCGACTATCGACTATCGACCCCAAACTAAAAACCTTTTAAGAATCTTAAAAATTTGTCGTTGACACTTTAGGTCTATCGTCGATGGTCTACAATCATTTCTTCTTACCGTACTTTTTCTCAAACTTATCTACTCGTCCTTCCGAATCTACAAATCTCTGTTTTCCGGTAAAAAAAGGATGACATTTCGAACAAATTTCAACATTTACAGCCTTCTTAGTAGACCGAGTACGAATAACGTTACCACAAGCACACATAATTGTAGATAACTCATATTTAGGATGAATCTTCTCTTTCACGTCAACACACCTCCTCATTTTTGCTTCGCAAAAATAGAGTCCCGATTTTTCGGGACGGTCTATTTTCTTTAATACCAGAAACATCTAAAACCTCATAATTATAGCCTTTTTCCAGCTTTTCGCAAGAAAAATTTTGCTCTTACTTTTTGTCGCACTTATAATTACAATCTTCACTTCTTTACTTTTTGTTAAGGGTAAGTAAAAATTCTACGTTATTCTTAGTCTTCCCCAGCTTTCCTGTAAGAAGCTCTAACGCTTCCGCGGAACTTACCTCATTTAACACCTTCCTCAATATCCATACCTTTTTCAACTCGTCGGGATGAAGAAGTAATTCTTCCCTTCTGGTATTAGACCGCTTTATATCAACAGCAGGATAAATCCTACGCTGAAAAATGCTCCTATCAAGCGTAACTTCCATATTACCCGTACCTTTAAACTCTTCAAAAATTACATCATCCATCCTTGATCCCGTATCAACAAGTGAAGTCGCGATAATAGTTAACGATCCTCCTTCATCTAAAGCCCTAGCTGCCCCGAAAAATCTTTTCGGTTTATGCAGCGCGTTTGAATCAATTCCACCAGACAAAATTCTTCCCGAATGCGGTTCAACAATATTATAAGCCCTCGCGAGACGCGTTATACTATCAAGAAGAATAACTACATCTTTTTTATGCTCCACAAGCCTCTTTGCTTTTTCCAACACCATCTCAGCAACCTGAACATGCCGCTGCGCTGGCTCATCAAATGTAGAACTTATTACTTCTCCTTTAACCATGCGTTTCATTTCAGTAACTTCTTCCGGCCGCTCATCGATAAGAAGAACCATTAACATTACATCGGGATAATTTTTCATTATTGCGTTACCGACTTTCTGCAAAAGCACAGTCTTACCGCTATATGGAGGAGCAACAATTAAACTACGCTGTCCCTTTCCAATAGGACAAAGTAAATCTAAAATCCTCATAGACAATTCTTCCGGCGAAGTTTCTAAAAGAAACCTTTCCTTCGGATAAATTGGCGTCAAATTATCAAACAAAACCACATTACTTGAATATTCCGGATGTTCAAAATTAACTGCTTCAACTTTAAGAAGAGCAAAGTACTTCTCATTATCCTTTGGCGGACGTATTTGACCGCTTACAGTATCCCCTGTCCGAAGAGAAAATTTTCTAATTTGAGAAGGCGAAACATAAATATCATCCGGCGAAGGTAGATAATTATAATTCGAAGACCGTAAAAATCCAAACCCTTCAGAAAGAACGTCTAGAACCCCAATCCCAAACATAAGACCTTCCCGCTCCGCTTTCGCCTGTAAAATCTTAAAAATCAGATCTTGTTTTTTTAACCCGCTTACCCCATTTAACTTCAACTCTTTAGCCATTTTACTTAACTCAGAAATTTTCATTTCCTTTAACATACCAATATCAACACTATCATCCATACCTAAAACCTCCTACTGAGACTTAGACTTTTGAAGCGCCAGCGAACAAAAGCCTCTAGTCGAATTTCCCGACTTCCTTAATATTATATCAAGGTGTATCGGGAAGCCCTGTACCGTGTCCCGATTTATCGAGACTCTGGTACGGGACAATACTTAATTTTCAAATCACCCTTTAAAAAACATCTAGTCGAATTGGCTCCGGAACACCAATTAATCTTAACTTTACTATTTAATTCCATCCAATTTAATCTTCTCCCACAAAACATCCACTTCTTTCTTAAGCTCTTCCATCGATCCCCTATTTTTAACAACAAAATCCGATCCTTTCCTCTTTTCCTTATCAGAAATAAAGAAAGAAAGTCTCTTGGCAGCATCTTTTTTAGAAATTCCAAATTTATCCTGAACTCGGCAAAGAATAGTTTGTCGGCTAGCAACCACTAAAATAACCCTATCAAAACAACAAGCCAAATTCTTTTCAAAAAGAAGCGGTACTTCCGCTATATAAAATTCTTCTTTTTTTCTATTTTCTTTAACCCAAAGTCTTAAGTCTTTTATAATCACAGGGTGAACAATTTTCTCTATTTTTTCTCTTGCCGCGTTACAAGCAAAGACAATTTCACCTAATTTTTTACGGGAAATTTGTTTATTTTTACCAACTGATCGTGGAAACTGAGTTATAATCTTCTTATAAACTTCACTATTTTTATTGCGGTAATACCGATGGATAACATCATCGAGATCATAGGTTTTAGCACCCTTTTTCTTCAACAATTCAACAAGAGTACTTTTCCCACTAGCTAACTTTCCGGTTACTCCAAAGACAGACATCGCTTATACATTCTTATATATTCATCCGCAGTCACTTTCCACGAATAATTGTACTTACTAACTCTTTCTATTACCGTCCTCCACGACTTCTTTTCTCTAAACATCTCTGCCGCGCGCTCAACAGAGGAAATCAACTCATCACTACTATACCTATGAAAAAGAAACCCGCCGCCGCCCCTATTAACTTCAACAACGGTATCTCCTAATCCACCGGTGCAATGAACTATTGGGACTGTCGCGTACCTATAACTAATCATCTGAGAAAGCCCGCAAGGTTCAAATCTTGAAGGCAACAAAAAACAATCACACGCGGCATATATTTTATGAGCAAGATCTTCATCAAACTTTAAGTGCAACGAAAATCTTGCCTTATACTTTTTCGCTTTTTTCTTTAAAATATTATGATACTTTCTATCGCCATACCCTAAAATGACTACCTGATACTTACGCAAAAGATCGTCCAAAGAATCAGATAAAATATCTATTCCTTTTTGTTCAGCAAGGCGGCTTACCATACCTAAAAGCATTTTGTTTTTATCCGTATCTAACCCGCACGCCTCTTGAAACTTTCGCTTATTAACATATTTATCGTTTAGTGTTGTAAAACCATATTTTTTATATATAAGCTTATCTGACTGAGGATTCCACACATCATAATCAATAGCGTTAAGGATTCCCATAAACCGGCCGCGTTTTTCTCTCAATATACCATCTAACCCACAACCATAATCAGGAGTCTGAACCTGCTTAGCATAAGTAGGGCTAACAGTATTAACCATATCAGAAAATACGATTCCTCCCTTAAGAAGATTTATCTTATCGTAAAACTCTAAACAATTAACATTAAAATACTTCGATGGTATATCCAAAAGAGGAAACTTATTTTTAGCAAATACCCCCTGATAAGCCAAATTATGAATAGTAAGAACGCTCTTCGTCTTTTTGAAAAATCCCCCTTCCTTAACAGGTGGTAATTTTAAATACATATTCACTAAAGATGTCTGCCAATCATTGCTATGAATAACATCCGGAACAAACTTTATCTTCTTAAGAATTTCAAGTATCTGTTTACTAAAAAAAGAAAATCTTTCTAAATTATCGGGATAATCGCCCGACGGTGTCCCGTAAAGAGCTTCCCGCATAAAATACGCGTCATTCTTAATGAAATAGAATTCAACCCCCCCCTGCTTAGTTACACCGTAATTACCACATACTTTTTGAGGGATTATCCCTTTATAAAACGGCAGAAACACTTTTACTTGACACCCTCCCCGAGCTAAAGCCAAAGGCAACGCCCCACTCACATCAGCAAGACCGCCCGTCTTAGCAAAAGGAAACACTTCAGATGAACAAAACGCTATTTTCATAATTGTATTATAGCAAATAGCGTTTAGCGGATAGCGTTTAGAAAGAAATAAAATCTTTCACTATACGCTATCCGCTACGCGCTATACGCTACTAAATCTCCTTCATTTGAGCCCAGTTATTCCCAACTTTAATATTAACTTTTATAGGAACCGCTAATTTTATAGCTTCCTCCATATTTCGTTTAACCATGATCGTAACATTATCTAACTCCCCCGCAACCACATCAAAAATAAGTTCATCGTGAATTTGCATTATTAACCGCGACTTTAAATTTTCATTTTTTATTTCATCGGAAATTTTAACCATTGCTACTTTAATAAGATCAGCGCAAGACCCTTGAATAGGCGTATTTATTGCTTGCCGGCGAGAAAATTCCCGCAACCCAACGTTAGAACTATTGAAATGGGGTAAATTCCTCTTTCTTTCTAAAATTGTCGTGACAAACCCTTTATCCTCTAACTGAGCGTGTACTTTCTTTATATATTCCGCGACCTTAGGATACCTTAGAAAATACTCATCAATAAACCTCGCTGCTTCCTTAGGCTTTATTCCCAATTCCTGAGAAAGACTGAATTGCCCCATACCATAAACTATGCCAAAATTAACTTTTTTGGCCACATTACGCGAAGACTCCGACACTTCTTCTTCTGACACTCCAAAAAGTAAAGAAGCAGTTAGCGTATGGACGTCCAAATTTTTCCTAAACCCTTCAATTAAATTTTCATCTTGAGAAAAATGAGCAAGAATCCTTAACTCAATTTGTGAATAATCCGCTGATAACAATTTCCCATCCTTAAAAGAGGAAACAAACGCCCCTCTTAAAAACGAAGAAAATTCACCCTTAGCGGGAATACTTTGTAAATTCGGCGATGATGAAGAAAGTCTTCCAGTTTGCGTAGCTGTTTGATTAAAATTAGCATGTAGCCATCCATTATTTATTTTTATATCTTCAATTAGAGGTGAAACATAAGTTGTTTTCAACTTATTTACCTGCCGATACTCCAAAATCAACTTAACGATAGGATGTTTATCCTCTAGTTTTTTTAATACCCCTTCAGCTGTAGAGAACCCCGTCTTAGTCTTTCCTTGCGGCGGTATCTTTAAATCAAGAAAAAGCACATCTGCCAACTGCTGATGAGAATTTAAATTAAACTCCTTACCGGCAAGTTTAAAAATTTCTTTACTTGACACGGCTATCCTTTTCGTTACCTCCTCAAGCAATCTCTTCATCACATCTATATCAACCTTTACTCCCACCCGCTGCATATCTGCTAAAACATAAATAAGTCGCATCTCAACATCAAAAAAAAGTTTATCAACCGACTCTTCCTTCAATTTAGGCAAAAGCTTTTCATATAACCGCCAAATAAAAACAACCACCGATTGAGAAGGAATCTCAGGAATAGCTTCTCCCAAATAATGAAAAATGAGCGTAGAAAGATCATAATCCGCGAATCCCGAATCAATCAAATAAGCCGCTACCTTAACGTCAAAATACAACCCCTTTATTTTTATGTCTTCGAAAGATAAAATTTGATCTTTAAAACCATAAGATATTTTTTTTATTTTTTCGTCCTCTAAAAATTCTTTCAATAAAGATTTTTTAGTTTTATACACACAGTTCTTATTTTTATCAAAGATAAACCCATCATCTTTATCAATAAAAACAGCCAGCGTTTCCCCTTCCAATCCCTTTAAAAAATCTTTTGACGGCATCTCCTTAACTTCAACATCCAAATCTAGAGAAGGAGAAGGAATATCTTTAAGTAAATTTTTAAACTCCAACTCATTAAATAACTCATAAAGACCAGCGTAATTACACTCCTTTATTTTTAAATCATCCCATTTTAAATCCAAATCGCACAAATGCAGCTTCACCAACTCTTTACTTAAAAATACATTATCTTTATTATCTAGAAGCTTCTCTTTAATCTTTGCCCCCACTCTATCCAGATTATTATAAATATGTTCAACCGCGCCAAACTCTTTTACTAATTTAGTAGCGCCTACTCGCCCGATACCCTTAGCGCCAGGAATATTATCAGTACTATCACCTGCCAAAGAAAGAAAATCAACCATTTGCGCCGGTCCAAAGCCATATTTTTCAAAAAATCCATCCTCGCTTAAAATTTTATCGTGATTAGGATTATACATAACAACGTCTTCATTTTTTATTAATTGGCACATATCTTTGTCCATACTTACAATAACTGCCGGCATTTTTTGCCGATGAGATTTTTCACAAAGCGTAGCAATAATATCATCTGCCTCAAACCCTTCTTTCTCAACTACCGCTATACCTAAATCTTTTACCATCTTCTTTATAAGAGGAATTTGAAATCCCAACCCATCAGGCATCGGCGGCCGATTTATTTTATACTCTTTAAACTTCTCATGACGAAAGGTTTTACGTGAAACGTCAAAACAAATACCCATATAAGCAGGCTTATATTTAGAAATTATTTTTTGTAGCGTTTTAAAAAAGCCATAAACCGCTCCCGAAGGAACTCCTTTGGAAGTTGACAGTCTTATAGCAAAAAAAGAGCGGTAACATATAGATGTTCCATCAACAAGATAAATCGCGTCTTTATACATAGGGAGTTAAAAATTCCATGATTTCTCGGCTGGTCACTTTATCTTACTCTTTATGGGAAATATCAGAAACAACAGAAAAAGCATCTTTCAGCTTTTCACCTGCGGCTAGAAAATCTTCACTTTTTATATAATTCACTGCCTCTGTCGCGTAATTTATCGCCAGCGTCTTCACCCGCATATCTTCTGCTTTTTTAAGAAACTCTTCTGCCTTCGCTTTTATTTCTCCTCCATCTGACGAATCTATAAACTTTACTATTTGAAACTCTCTTATTGCCGCCGCGTAATCACCTTTCAAAAACAAACTAGATCCGGTTTCAAACCGAAGCCGTGCTTCTTCAACTATTTTTAATCTAGCTTGTTCTCGCTTATAAGAAAGATCCGCCCCTAACTGTTTAGCTGCCTTTTCCTGTCTTGCCTTAACAAAAGGAGGATAGGCATTTAGCTGATCTAAATGCTGCCCAGCAACTTGCCACCAATACTCACCTTCTTCTCCTAATTCATACCGTTTCTGCCAATAATAGCTAGCTTGCTCAATATCTCCCTTTTTCTCATAAAAAAAAGCTAAATTCGTATAAGCAGATAAATACTGAGGATCTAACTCTAATGCTTTAGAATACATTTGAACAACCTTCTCATCTTCCCCTGTTCCCTCATAAAGTACGCCTAAATCATTATAAACTTCTACATATAAAGGTTCCAACTGGATTGCTTTTTGATAAAACATAAAAGCACCCTTTAGGTCTCCCTTTGATTGTAGGCAATACCCTTCCTCACGGTAAGATTTTGCCCGTTCATCTAAATCATTTTCTCCATAGGAAGAAAAAACAGGAAGGACTAATAAAACACAGATAAGAAATACTCTCATCAATTTTAACTTTAACATAAACAAATATTTATGTCAACAAACTTGCCATTTAATTTAATCTTTTACCCCTTAAATACACGTAAACACTTTTGAGTTCTTTCAAACAGCTAACTTTTATTTGGAATATCTTGTAGGTAAGCTCTTATGTTTATATAAAATTTAACATAAAAGAACGTACCTGTCAAGAATATTTTGTGAGATTGTGTAATGGGTGAGTCTTTATGGGATTCCTACGGAAGGCAATAATGATATAGGGTTAACATTGGAATTTTTAGCAAATTCTTCCAGTGTCCACAAGAACCATTCTTCAAGTGTCTGATTTT